>CAJHXW010000487.1_pt1 | contig 39545 bp, 37 predicted proteins | sample 9198581 | NCBI WGS metagenome assembly CAJHXW01 (sample SAMEA7708328, study PRJEB35096) | sediment metagenome | biome: marine neritic benthic zone biome [ENVO:01000025]; feature: sediment [ENVO:00002007]; material: shallow marine sediment [ENVO:03000034] sea grass bed [ENVO_01000059] ...
GATCCGACCCAGCGTGAATCTTTTCAGGCAAACGGCGGCCACCTCGGGGATATTAACTGGACTCTTGATTCTGGTGGTGCAGGCGGTTTTGAGGTTGTCTCAACCGGAAGCGATGCCAGAATCAAGAGTCCAGTTAATATCCCCGAGGTGGCCGCCGTTTGCCTGAAAAGATTCACGCTGGGTCGGATCATCCCAGGTGATGGCGGTTCCGCTTCCGCTGGTCCTTGATACGGAAAGATTTGAATTTATCTGGAGACTGAATGATTTCGTAGCTGTCTTTGGGCCTCCGTCGGAAGGAAGGGTCGAATCTTCAACATGGATATCAATATTATATAAGCCTTCACACTCATCAAGGTTTCCCGAAAGCTGACCGGTATAGGTATGGAGAAAAAGACCGGAAAGCGCGCCACCGCTAATTGTCATTGTCCACTCGTAGGGCGTAATTCCGCCGGTTGCCTGGAAGGTAGCTGAATAACTGCTGTTTATCGTTCCGGGAGGAATCGAGCTGGTGGTGATGATGACGTCTTCGCCGCCTGTGGCGCAGCCGGCAACACCGTAACAGTCCTGATCATCACAGTCAATATATCCGTCGCCGTCATCGTCAGTTCCATTGGTGCAACCGTCCGGAAAGGTGTTTTCCCCTGCAGTGGTGCCAGGGGGTGTATCACCACCTGGTCCGGTACAGCCCACGCTGCCTTTAATATAGCTGAGTGAAGCTGCACGCACCAGATCGTCGTATCTCTTGCTTGTAGGATCTCCATGAAATGCACCGCGGTCGGGCAGGTCAAAGTTGAGGTCTCTGCCCTCATTATTGCCGTCAAAAAGGCCGTCCGATCCGTCTCCGTCAAGGTCTTTGTTGCCTCCGCTTACTAGAATATAGGCCTTGTTCTTCGGATCGCCGCCATTTTGGTTGGTCGTATAAAGTTTGCTGGTGTCTGGAGGATTGTTATCGCCCTGTGAATCATAGTATGTAATAATATTATCGAGTCCGGTGCAAAATGAGTTGGTTCCTGTTGGCGTGGAAAATGTAACCAGGTCGCTGTAAACGGCGTATTTTATCGGACTATCCCAGACATCGTTTGGAGAGGAAAGGCCAAGAGTTAAATAGGGCAGGTCACCGACATAAGCAGCACAAGTATCATCTGCAGGATTGCCCTGGGTTCCGCCATCATTGCGGTTTTCCTCGCCATCTGCGTCAGTATCGGGGCATGGGCATCTGCCCGTTGCCGAGATATAACCCTGCAGAGCAAGATCGGCCCTTTCCAGATCGGCCTGAGCCTTTTTAATTTTTCCGGAATGAATCAGGGAAGGCAAAACTGTGGCCATAATCGAAATAATGATTCCCACAATAACCATGACAACCGCCATTTCAATCAGGGTGAATCCGGATCGATTCGTCAATTTGGAAAATGGTGATTTGGATAAAATTATGGCCCTCACAGTTTTTACCTTTAATGGTTTCCTTTGTTCCAATCACAAAGTGAATCTGCAGATAAAAAAACTCAAAAACATGCTGTATTCTATAAGAAAATAACGTAAATGTCAATGAAAACCAGAAAAACAGAGTATTTATAGGGGACGTTTTGAAATAGTTAAGAATGGGGTTTGCTTTTACGGGAGTAGTAGGTTTTTACAAATTTCTTTATAATTTGAATGTTTTCATCGTGTGTTCCAAGAAAACTGATGCCGGTTTCATATTTACCGGATTTATCCTTTATTGAATGGGCGACTTTTCCTTTAATTTCCATTATATTATTTTCCAAATCGATGGACATGACCAAAACAAATTCTGATTCGATGGGATATATCGATTTTAAAAGGATTCCCCCCTGGCTGATATTCAAAGTCTCACCCATTCCTTCTCCGATTTCTTTTCCTTTTTTATCTATGCAGACATAAGAAACAACATTGCGTGTTTCTACTCTGGGAAATTTTCTTTTTTCTGTTTTTGGCATAATTGTCTTTTGATAACTTTGCAATTAAGCGCAGACTTCTAAACTGGACCTTTCGAAGCCTGCACCTATCGTCTCGGTTTCTACAAAAGGTTTAATTTCGTTATGCAATGAAACTTTAGCGTTATCCTCGATATACTTAATTTATTCCTGTCGTTAATCTTCTTTGGGCGATCGCTTTACTTGCTCTCTATCGAATAAGCAAACACTCCAAATAAAACATTTTAAAACCAGCCCAATAATTTGAGGGGTCTGGGAGTTTCTCCTCAAATTTTTTTAGTGAACCGTTTGCGTTTTTATGATTGCCAGCAGTTCGTCCGGGCGTATAGGCGATTCCTCGGACGAACGGAGCAGAGATCGAAAAACTCTGCGACCCCACAATTATTTAAAAACTAAAAAGTACACCGAGTTGGATGGCAAATCCTGATATATCTAAAGATGTATCGTTTGCTACCCATCCGTTATGTGTAGTTACATCAAAAGAGGTATCTATGTAGTCTATACTGGCAGAAAAAGAAGCTGTCTTTCCACCTATAGTAAAACACAATCCGGGTATAATTGACGTTTCTTCGGAAAGCTTGACATCGCTACTGTCAGATCCGGATCCGTCCCATGTTGGGTCAAATTCAACAACACTGACATGGGGGCCTATCGTTGCATGTTTTGAGATCTTAAAGCGAAGGGCCAGATCACCTAAATACATGGATGAATGAAAAGCGCCATTGTAAAGAAAACCCAATCCTGCTGTTAAATCAATATTAAGGGCGGATGTGTCAATTCTTATGCCTGCCTTCAATGATGGCATCAATGACACGCTTCCGCTAATTGTATCTGACTCATAAAGAAAACCGGAAGTGCGGCTGACCTTGAAACCATCTGCATCAGGACTAAACAAAAATGAAGCGGGTTTTAAGTCTAAAATAAAATCCGCACCGGCAAAACATGGTGTTGATATAATTGTTACACCCAATGCAATACAAGTAATTAAAGCTTTTTTCAAGTTTACTGTCCTTATCCATACAGGTAGTTTATTGGTTGCAGATTATGCAAAAGTTGTCATCATCTGTTATCTTCAGCTTTCAGTTCGAAAAATTTAACTTCTCCTGCTTTGAATTTATCAATAGCCGCTTTAATATGAGGAATTCTCGGTTGCGCATAAGAATCCACCTTTGCGGGGATAACAGTAATTGGTGTAAGGCCGTTTAGCCAGTTATCAATTTGAGCTTGAGAAATATTATCGTTTTTATTTGCCGGATCAAGGACGACTCGGGCTTTCCAGGCCCCCATGGCAACTTTCGCTAAAATAAAATATTGCTTTCCGGGGGCAAGATCCGCTTTAACATACGACCAGTTTTCCGCCCTTGCAATAAAAAGATGCTCTCCGGGATGGGTTTTATATTGCACATAGGCCTTGGCGGTCAGAATCCCGATAAAATTTTCGCTATCCCAAAGTCCGAATTTTATTCCGCCGCCAAAGACAGATGGGCGAATAAAAGTAACAACCACATCATTGTTTTCAGGAATGGCCATAGGCTTGGTTTTTATCATCATCGAGCTGCCACATCCCCATAAAAAGAGAATCAAAATCGATACGAATGTCAACCTGATAAAATTCCATCTTTTCACTTTTACTCTCCTTTTTTTTGTTGTTTATAAAGACAGATTTAAAGAAATAGTCATTAAAAATCATCTGTATTTCTTCTCTTCAAAATATGCTTAAATAAATAATTCGAACAGAAAGAGGTCTTTAGATTGCATAAAAAAAATAACAGAAAAAAGCACTTAAGTAAAGTCAATAATTTAAATGGTGCTATGAAGAATGCAGCGTACAGGATGCTGCATTAAAATTTATAGGAAAAGTCAACCTGCCAAACCCGTTTCATATGCCTGCCTTGCTTCTTTTTGAAGTTCTTTCTCCTGGTCGGTGTACCGTGGCGAGAAATGAAAAATTGTAAACTGTTTTACCTTTGCTTCGGCTGCAATAGTTCCTGCCTGGCGGGCGGTGAGATGATTCTTGGTTTTGGCAATATTTTTATGCTTATCAAGAAAAGCGGCCTCAATGAAAAGATGATCCGAGTCTTTTGCAAAGTCGATCATTTTATCTGCATTAGACTTACTATATACAACATCTGCGATATAAGTTATTTTCTGGCCTGGCGTTATCATGGCGATTTGTTTTGCAAGATCGCCTAAAACAAATTTCTTTTTTACCAAAGCTTCTTTTTCGTTGCTTGTTTCAAATTTCGAATCCTGAGGATGGTGGTTGAACAAAGCCTGTTTGAACTTCTGGAGCCACGGGCCTGTTTCGAGGCCAAGAGAATCCAAAGCGTCCTTTTTTATATTGATATGAAAGCGTTCATTGATGGAAAACCCGAGGCAGGGAATACTGTGGTCAAGCACTACGGCAGATATCGTTAGGGCAGGTTCTTCATATAAAATGCTGTTGAAAGGTTTTACCCTTGGAGGTCGAACAGGGCGAAATTTATCCCGACACAGATACAGGTTGGTAATCAGATGTTTTGGATGTACTTCTGTTAAGTGAAAGCCGAACTGATTGGAAAAACTATCTACCAGATTCCATGAGTATGAGCTAAGTTTACCTTCAACATTTTCAAGAAAACCGGCCGGCCCATACATATAAACAATTTTTTCCCGGCCAAGAAAGAGACGGAGCAGCCTGTCAAACCCGCAAAAATGATCAATATGTGTGTGGGTAATAAATACATGGCTAATTTTGAGAATATCTCTTGATGAGAGTGCATGGATATCGCCCAGATCAAACAGGACAGCACGTTTTTCCAGGAAAAAAGGAATAAAGAGGACCGGGTCGTTAAAAGCCGAATTAATAAGCCTGGGATGAAATAAAGGGCGCATTATTATGGCAGGAATTGATTAACTTGCCTGTTTATTACCGTATAGATCTCTTCGTCAGAGCCGAAGATGTCGATCGTATCTTTGTGATTAATGATCTGTTCCAGAACAAAAGCCGTTAGATAAATACTGACAACATGGGGCTGTGGCACCAAATTTCTCAGTGGTGAGATCTGGTAGTCAATATCAAAATCGTCTGCACGGCTTAGCTTATCAAGGCAAAACTTGATCTGTTCTTCAAGAGAGTTTTTGTTTGTTGTTTCCACAAGGTTATTTTCCACGAGTTTCATTGCAATTGCATTAGACAAAGGATCGATACAGTCTCTGACACCGTTTATTGCCATTCTTCGAGCGTGTTCTTTTGAGGATTCTATCTTTGATATGATACTTGCTTCCCGTGTACTGGGCCTAAATATCTTTGCCATCTTAAATCACCTGTCCTTTGGAAATATTTTTGCAAAATATTTATAATTTTAATTGTAAAAAAGGAAAATTGCAATGAAAATTATATTTCTTCGACTACAATTTGAACCTTCTTTTGCCCGTTCCATCTATTCCAGCGCAGCCTGAATGCAATCCGGTCAAAATAATCCTTTAAAGGAACATCGGTAAGAGCATTAAAATGAATGCCATTGAAAATTTTTGGCATCTTTTTTATGGACTGTTTTAATAACATACTCCGGTGTTTTTCTCCTACAATTTTTGAAGAAAAAACCTCTACATTTTTCGCCATAAAAAGCGGTTCAGGATTACCGCTGCCAAACGGTTCTAAAGACTCTATTTCATCAATTAGACTGTCTGAAATATCGTCAAAGCCAAGCTCACAGTCAATGGAAAGATCGGACTTGAAAACAGCTGATTTGATAGATTCTGCAACTGTATGATTAAAATTGGTTTTAAAACGCTCGATATTCTTTAATTCTATTTTCAAGCCGGCAGCCATCGAATGTCCCCCGAAAAGAACGAGATCGTCGGAACATGCGGACAATCCTTTATAAAGATCAAAGCCGGGAATACTTCTGGCGGAACCTTTACCAATTCCATTTTTTGTAGATATGATGACAACCGGGCGAAAATAATTATCCACCAGTCTTGAGGCAACGATTCCAAGCACACCTTCATGCCAATCGCCAGAGGATAAAACCAGTGATTTTTTTTCCAGTTCATTTGGATTTTCAACAAGGTAGGCATGAATATCATCTAAGATTTTCTGTTCAATATTTTTTCTTAAAATATTTAAATCGTCAAGAGAAGTTGCCATTAAAACAGCATTATCTAGACTTTTTGTTGTGAGTATTTCAACTGAAAGTTTTCCATGTTCCATTCGTCCCGAAGCATTTAAACGCGGTACAAGTCTAAAGGCGATATCTTCAGAGTTGATGTAAGAGTCTTCGATATGGCATATTTTAAGAAGGGCTTTGATTCCGGGACGATTTTTTCCTGTTTTAATAACATTGATTCCTGCGTTTGTAAAAACACGGTTTTCGCCAATAAGGGGTACCGAGTCAGCCAGTGTGCCGAGGGCAACAAGGTCACAAAGATCTTTTAGATTTGGCTCCGGACGATCTTGCCAGAAATTCATGTCACGAAGGTATTTTCTAAGACAGATGATTAGAACAAATACCACACCGACACCGGCGAGATTATCAAAACCGACATTACAATCATGGCGCTTCGGGTTCACCACCGCATAAGCTTTGGGAATTTTTGCAGGTATAATATGATGGTCAGTGATGATAATATCTATTCCTGCGTTCTGTGCCTTGTTTACTGCATCATGACTGCCGGAGCCGCAGTCAACGGTGATGATTAAATCAATTTTGTTCGGTATGGCATAGTCTGAAATATGTATCACCTGAAGGCTGTACCCTTCTTTAACTCTGTGGGGAATATAATAGTGGACATCGGCGCCGGTATTTTGTAGAAAGTCGAAAAGAATAGATGTGGATGTCATACCGTCAACATCGTAATCACCAAAAATGAGAATTTTTTCAGAATCTTTAATGGCTTTGTAGATGCGGCGGACTGCGGTATCCATATCTTTTATGGAAAATGGTGAGCGTAGATCTTGAAAAGAAGGATTAAGAAATTTTAAAGCACTATCAGTGGTATCTATTTTTCGGTTTACAAGAAGAGTCGCGGTGACAGGATCACATTTAAGAGTATCACAAAGGTTTTTAACGGATTGAGTATCCGATTTAAGGATTTGCCAGTCTTTTATCATAATCGCCACACATACCTTATAATGGATACCCGTACAATAATTAAATTGAGGGATCAGGGAGTTTCTCTTTAAAGGTTTTTCAGACGAATAGAGCCAAATATTGAAAAACTCCCCAACCCCTTAATTAAAATCTATTGAAAAAGGATGACATATGGTTATAATTTAACATAGAATGGAAAAGCTAAAATGAAAAATGGTAGAAACAATAAAAAAATATTATCGAGTTGACAGAAGAGAAATTTCTTTCTTAAAATTTATCCTTGAAGCTTATGACGGTCTGGCGGTACTAACAACTATCGATTCTAAAAAGGGGATCGTTGAGATAAATATTGCACCTGGCTGCGAAGCGGATGTAAAAATGATTTTGCAGGACCTGAAGCAAAATGTTATGATTGAGAATATACCTTCTAAAAATTAAGCTATTTGAATGAAGACAAAATATTTATACATAAATACAATCGGCTGTCAGATGAATGTTTACGACTCCCACCAGATTACAAAGGGCCTGTTTTCACTCAATTATAAAATAACTGAAGATTTGGAAAAGGCAGATCTAATCATTGTAAATACATGCGCCATAAGGGAAAAGGCTGAGCAAAAGGTGTTCAGTTTTTTAGGACGCCTTGCCGGTCTTAAAAGAAAAAAGCCATGTCTTATAATCGGGGTTGGAGGTTGTGTGGCTCAGCAGGAAGGCAAGAAAATCCTGGAACGGGTTCCTTATCTTGACGTTGTCTTCGGAACACAGGCGATTCCTCGACTGCCTAAAATTATAGAGCGCGTTGAATTAAAGAAAAACCGTATAGTCGATATCGGCATGACAGATCAAATTGTAGAGATTGAATCTGTTGGCGATTCAACGGATAAAGGAAAGATTTCCTCATTTGTAACGATTATGCAAGGATGCGATAATTACTGTACTTACTGTGTGGTTCCATATGTTCGGGGAAGAGAAACAAGCAGGAGTCCTGAAAAAATAGTCAAAGAAATTGAAAGCCTTGTGAGTTCCGGGGTTCGGGAGGTTACACTGCTGGGTCAGAATGTGAATAGTTACGGGAAAAAGGAAGGGCTTTGTTCATTTTCCGAACTTCTTGCCATAATCAACGAAATAGAAGGTATTTTGAGAATAAGATTTACGACATCTCACCCAAAAGATCTTTCTGATGACCTTATTTTTGCCTTTAAAGATAATGAGAAACTTTGCAGGCATATTCATTTGCCCGTCCAGTCCGGCTCAGACAGAGTGTTGAAAAGGATGAACCGGAAATACACCCGGGAGCTGTATCTTGAAAAAATAGATAAACTGCGAAATATTTGCCCGGATATTTCAATTACTTCGGATTTTATTGTCGGTTTTCCCGGAGAAACCAAAGCGGATTTCAAAGAAACCCTTGATTTAATAAAAACTGTAGAATATGAGGGACTGTTTGCCTTTAAATATTCTGATCGCCCAAACGCAAAGGCAGCTTTATTTGCACAAAAGATTCCGGATCAGGAAAAAAAAGATAGATTAAAAAAACTGCTTGATCAACAGGAAATTATTTCGAGAAAAAGAAACCGGGCACTGGTAGGATCAACTCAGGAAGTGCTTGTTGAGGGACCTAGTAAAAAAATGTCTTTTGATCTTCCAAATGTTGAGGAAGCAGAAATCAATAAATCTCTTTGCCGTCGTATTCAATGGACAGGGAGGACATCTGCCAATAAAATTGTAAACTTTGATTTAAAAAGCAGCTCAGTTTTATGTTCTAAATCTTTTATCGGCAGTATTATAGAAGTTGAAATTGAGAAAGCATTTTCGCACTCACTTTGGGGGAAATATTTAGAGCACGAACCGACACCATTACGCTTGAAAGGAGAAGGAAGTTATGCTGCATAAGGTAAGCATAGCGGGCCTGACAGTCGATCCGACTTCGAACACACCGATTATTATTTTAAAGTCAGAACACAACGATCAGGCTGTTCCCATATGGATTGGATTGCTGGAAGCTACAGCTATAGCATCTGCACTTCAGGGCGTTGCATTTGATCGTCCAATGACACACGATCTTTTTAAGAATTTTTTAGAAATGTTGAATATCGCTGTTTCAAAAGTAGAGGTTTGCGATATAAAGGACAGCACATATTTTGCCAAAATACATTTTGCTTCCAGGGAAAAGGTTTTCAGTATGGATGCCCGTCCCAGCGATGCAATTGCAATTGCACTCCGATTTAATGCGCCAATTTTTATCGATGATAAAGTATTAGAAAAATCAAAAATGGGAGAAGGTGCTGCAGAAGTCGTTGACCAGAGTAGTGAAGGAAAAAAATGGGCTGAGTATCTTGAAAAATTATCTCCCAAGGATTTTGGCAAATTTAAAGTGTAAAAATAATTCTTAATTATGACTCCACTGAATAATCCTCATCTTGTTTCCATTCATGGTGGACACACCGGTGAATTTTGTAGCCACGCACAAGATACTCTGGAAGAAATAATAAAAGCTTATATTAAAAAAGGCTTTTTCTGGGTGGGCATAACGGAGCATATGCCCTTTTCATCTGAGGAATTTCTTTACCCTGAGGAAAAAGAGGCCGGCTTTGATGTACAGGATACATACCGAAGATTTGCCGGTTATATTTCTAAATGCCGTAAGCTTCAGAAGAAATATTCATCCTCAATACAGATTTATGTCGGCTTTGAAACGGAAGTGTTCAGCGGATTTGAGCCATTTATTAAAAAACTGGTTCAAAATTTTCAGCCTGATTATATTGTGGGGTCTTTACACCATGTTAAAAATATTTGTTTTAATGAGTCAAAACAGGGGTATGATGAGGCCGTCCAGGCCGTTGGCGGGTTAGAGGCCTTATATTGCGAGTATTTTGATCAGCAGTACGAAATGATTAAAGTGCTTAAACCGGAGGTGGTTGGGCATTTTGACATCATCCGGGTATTCGATCCAGATTATCAGACCCAACTGAAAAAACCGGATGTGCAAAAACGAATCAAAAGGAACCTTAAGCTTATCAAAGAATTAAACCTGATAATTGATTATAATCTTCGGGCTTTCTATTCAGGGGCAAGTGAACCATATCCAGCCAGGTCGATTCTCCTTCAAGCACTGGATTTAGGCATATCCGTAGTACCGGGTGACGATTCACACGGCGTTGAGTCGGTTGGGCTTTATGCAAAAGAAGGGATTAAAAATCTACAGGACCTCGGTTTTGATGTAAAATGGAGAAAACCCTGCTAATAATAAAATAATTTTTTTTTATCGAAATTTCAGCTTATCAGTATCCTGCCGAAAATCCTCAATTTATTTTATTTGCCTTAAGATCTAACAACTTTAATTCAAAAACGAAAGAAAATAAAAGAAAACAGGAGAATTCAACAGCAAAAAATATCGTCTGCAAATGCGGCCTTTAGCGGAATTGCCTAATATCCTTTAATAAAAATCTAATTTGCAAAGGGGTTTATTTTAATAAGTTTATAAGCCTGGTTAAAATAAATTAAAATAAATTAAGCTATTTATGAAAATTTATTATTAATTCAACTGTAATTATCAAAAACCTGTGTAATCATGTTTGACACAAATAAATTGATATCATAAATTACGGCCAAAATTTTTAATCCATCTTTAGTATAAATATTTTCTGCTAACATACGCTGGGCCTCATTAATAGAGTATTTACCCGCATATATCTATTTAATAAGAGAAAAATATTACAAAAGCGAAGCTTTTAGAGATCTTGAGAAAATATTGGGGGCAGGCCTTTTAAAAACGACAAAATACACATCATATAGTATGATGAATTAGTTTATATACAATATATTGTTGACAAAGTAGAGAAAAGGGTTATATAATATAAAGAACAATCGATTTTTGATTAATACCTTTAAGTACGGATTTCGAAACAGGACCTTTCTAAAAGGTCCCCGCGTATCCACAGTAACGAGGATGAACTATGTGTAAAATTCTGGTTATTGATGATGAAAAAGTAATTATAAACATGATACAGCAGGTGTTGGAAATGCACGGGCACGATGTTGACACAGCGGATGATGGAGGCGAAGGTATTCAAAAATTTGATAGTGACTGTTTTGACCTGGTCATCACAGATATACGAATGCCAGGTGTAGATGGTAACAGCGTTGCGAAACACATCCGAAATTCCAATAAAAAATATGTACCGGTTATAGGTATGTCAGGAACCCCCTGGGCTTTTGAAGATGAAAGCTTTGACACCATTTTTCAAAAGCCCTTCCAATTAAAAACCCTGATTAGTTCTGTTGAAGGACTTATTCCAGGAACTTCAAAAATAGTCGCTTTATGTTAAAATTTGTTGCGATTCGTTTTGAAAGCGGCATCCTTCGTCTATCTTTTGGACCTTTAAAATCAATATAAAAATTTTCCGTTTTCATAAATGGTCATTTTTTTGCCTGATGCAAGATGGGCTGAAACCCTTTTCTTTTCAGTGTTTACAAGATCCCAGTGAAGTGCGGAGTCGTTAAACCCTAGTTTCTTCTTAAGTTCTTTTGATAGACTCTTTAGATCTCCTGAATACGAGTCTGAATAGGAAGAACCGACGGCAATATGACAGTTGCCGTATTTCCCGCCGTAGTTTTCATCAAAGAGTGTGTTGGCCATGAATACGTTAATTTTTGAAAATCTTTTGTCTGTAAGGGAAAATTCCCCCAGTTTGTTTGCGCCTTTATCCATTGCCAGCTGTTTTTTTACAAAACCTTCTCCCTTTTTTGCACTGATTTTAACAGCCGAACCGTTTTTAAACTCAAGCCTTACACTTTTTACATAATTTCCGCTTCGGTATGAAGGCTGATCTGCAAAATAGACCCCTTTCGTTCCTCTCCAGTCAGGTGAAAGAAATATTTCAAAGCTCGGTATATTATGTCCTGACAGTCCGATCCATTTTCTATTTTCGCCGGGAGTAATTTTAAGATCAACATTTTCCGATTCGATGTGATAAAATTTTACATTTAAACGGTTTAGCCATTTTTTAATTGAAACAGCGTTTATAAATATTTGCTCCCACTGAGAAATAGGAGATATTTTATTAAGAAAGCAGGAATTTATTATCTGGCGTGTATACTCTTTCATAGTAAGGCCGGCATGCTTTGCAAGATTCTTTGTTGGAAAGATACACAATGTCCATCCGAAAAACCCCTGCTCTTCACGTTTATCAAGAATGTCTCGAAAAATTTTCTTTGAAAGGGCAACTTTCCCAATTTTTTTTGGATCTATATCTCTAAGATGAGTGATCGATTCAGGAGCATGCAAAAAAATAGATCCGTTTAGATTTTTATAAAGCTCTTCTTCACCGGGCGGAATAAAAACGAGCTGTTTGTGATTTGAAAGTTCAAAATGGTTTCTTTCCATAGTTGGAGTGGGCATTGTGCGAAGAACCGGATTCATTCCGATGCCAAGAAGTTTTGCATTAAGTATCTCTGCTAGTCTTATTGAAGGTGCATTATAACGGATTGCAACAATGTCGTTTTTTTTAAATTTTCCGCTTCTGGCTTTTTTCATTCCCCATAGGAGGACATCAGCATACCTGTCGAGCTGTTTTTCAGTAAACATGGTTTCTCCTTTTTATGGTTTATTTTCCAATGCAATCATTTACAGCAACTAAAAGTATCTGTTTTGTAACACCACAGCCCTTTAAAATAAAGCAAAATTCAGATCATTATCCAAGTTTTGCTTTTTAATTAAAATTGGGATATAAGCCAATTCAACATTTTGCCAAATGTATGTTTTATAATATCCCGCTTATTATGGTTTGAATATGAACATAAAGCATGGACAATCAGGGATAATCCTGACGATCTTTTTCTTATTGTCAACAATAATTTCACAGCCGGCAAATGCCGTATCAGGTGAATCATTAAACAAGAATACCATCGGATTTGAAAGTAATATTGAAAAGGTAAAGAAAGAGATGAAGCCTTTAAATTTTTTACGGGATCCTTTGCATACACCTTTGGAAGTCAGCTATTTTCGTTATTATGATTTCGATTTTAAAGAAACCAGCCATCTTTGGGGAACATTTGACAGTGGTAATAAAAAAATAGCAGCCCATATTTTTATACCATCTGATTCAAAGGGGAGTGTTTTTTTATTACATGGTTTTTTTGACCACACCGGCATCATGAAAAACCTTATCCGGCATTGCCTGGACCGGCAATATACAGTTGCAGTTTATGATCTGCCCGGCCATGGTTTTTCTTCAGGGGAAGGGCTGGCTATAAATGATTTTTCAGAATATGTCTCAGTGCTGGAGGATTTTTTAAAAATTTGCAGGCATTATCTCCCCAAGCCATTTCACCTGATAGGACACAGCACAGGGGGTGCAATTGCCTTTGAATACATGAACAACACGGATAATATAGTATTTGAAAAAGTGGTTTTTCTAGCCCCTTTAATTCATTTTACATCATGGAAAATGACGAAAGGCGGTTATTTTATTGCTAAGCCTTTTGTAAAATCTCTGCCAAGAAAATACAGGAAAAATTCTTCAGATTCTGAGTTTCTAAAAAAGTATAGAAATGATCCACTGAGGACCAAAAGGTTTCCCTTAAAGTGGCTGAATGCCATTTATAAGTGGGACAAGCGAATAAAGGATTATAAGCCTGTTTCAAAACCTGTTCTTGTGATCCAGGGGACCGGAGACAAAGTTGTGGATTGGAAATACAACATTGAGTTTTTAGAAAAGAAATTAAGCAAAATTAAAATAAAATGGATTCAAAGTGCAAGACATCAGCTCTTAAATGAGAAGGAGTCGGTAAAAACTGATGTTCTAATGAGTATAACGAAATACCTCGACAACTAAATCATATAAAATCTATGGATCATCTCTATAGTGTTTCTTATAAATATATTCCGTTTTAAACGATGAAAAACTCGTATATAAGAGATCGTAAAGAAAGAACAGACCGATGATATTATAATTGATTATAGCAAGGTTACAATTTATATCACGTAACTCGGTCTGACAGGGCCTTTACAGCAGCCAAATATTCTGACAGGCCACGCATGAAGATGTCATTATGATTCGCTCCCGGAATCTCAAGGAGGGTTTTATCGGATACGCTGCATGCATCATAAAGAGCCTGGCCATCAGAAAAGGGTATGATGTGATCCTGCTCGGCATGGATGATAAGAACAGGTTTGTCAAATGTTTTGATTTTATCGACGTTTCGAAAGCCTGCCTCTTCTTTAAAACCTATCGCATCCGGATCAATACCTAAAATTCGCAATAAAGGTCTGGTCCAGGCAAATCCGCTTTCTAAAATAAGCCCGCTTATCTTATCTTTATGACTCACTGCAATTTCGATAGCTGATGCACTTCCAAGGGATCTACCCATAATAATAACAGGGCCGGTGTAGAAATGTTCCAATAACCACTTCTTGACAAAGTTAAATATGGCAATTGAGTCTCTCATCATCGTCGTAACGGTGGGCATGCCCGTTGATCTGCCGTAACCTCTGTAATCAACAGGTAGAAAATTAATCCCCATTTTATTGTACAAAGGGCCGAGATCGTCATAATCTGCAACTATTTCACCGTTTCCATGAAAAAAGAGAATGTTCGACCCCAGTTTTTTATCCATGTGAAAACGCGCGCCGATTTTTCCATCTTTTTCAACCGGAATCATGATATCAATGGCATGAGTACTGGTTATGGAGGTCTTAAGCTCTCTTCTTGGATGAAATAACAGCATCGAAACCTCTGGTCGATCCAGGATCCAATGGTTATCTTTGATGTTTGTTGCCATGCAACGCCTCCACTAGTATGACATGGATTGAGATTTCAGGCTTTAAACATATTATCTTTAGAATCAAGGACACTGAAGGTGCGAATTTTAAAATTACCCTTGGCAGGGATAGATTCTAGTTCGCTAATGTTAAAAGCACTTTTTACTTGATTTTGAGTATGCTCGGAAATAAGGATTTGTCCGGGTTTTGCCGCACTACACAGCCTGTATGCAGTGTTGACCGTTTTCCCTATCACTGAATAGCTCATGGTATGAGAGGAGCCAATGTATCCTGCCACGAGATTACCGGTATTTATTCCGATACCGACCTGTATCTGGGACAATCCCTCAGCCTCACGGGTTTTGTTGAATTCAATAAGCAATTGCTGCATCTCGATAGCGGCTCGAACAGCCCGGATCGGATCGTTATCGTGGGCCACAGGTGCACCCCATATTGCCATAATTGCATCTCCAATAAACTTATCCACCGTTCCTTCATGGTGAAAAACAATATCAACCGCCACTTCGAAGTAATCGTTTAGCATACGCAAGACATCGGTTGGACGTGCGTTTTCACTCAACAGGGTGAAATTGCGAATGTCGGCAAACATGACGGTTGCAATGCGGTTTTCACCACCCTTTTCTACCTTTAACTGGCCTGATACTACCATTTCGGCCAGATTGGGAGAAAGGAGCCTTTGGAAACGTTTTCGTGTTATGGCATCTTCCTTTATCTTTTTGGCCATCTGTGAAGTTTTGATGAACTGGGACGTCTGGTTTGCGATGTTTGTTAAAAGGAGCAAGTCTTTTGCATTGTATGCACTCGCTGCAGCGGATGATTCAAGAATGATCATGCCAATCATTTGAGTTTGCCCAAGGATAGGTGCCGCAATTGTGCTGCGCGTTCCTTTTTTTAAAATCGATTTTGCACCGTTGAACCGGTCATCTTCCATGACATCTGAAGAAACAATACCCTTTTTATTTTTTTGAAGATAACGAACAAGCGTATTGGAGATGATAAACCTCTTTTCTTCAGACATCGTCTTGTATGCCCGTGGTTTTAATGCTCCGTTTTTATCGGGCATGAGTATTATTCCACGATCACAGGAAAGAATCTCAAAGGTGCAGTTAAGGACATGATCAAGGATATTGGCAATGCTCATGTCAAAGTTGATCCCTCGCTGCAGTTCGTGCGTTATTCTCAATTTTTCATAGTCAGCGCGCAGTACAGCTTCATCTGGCATTTTCTTTTCACTTAAAAACGGTTTTTCTGTTATTGGTGTAGAGATGGGGCTGAAATGGCTGTGTATGGTGCGAGAATTTTCATCAATAATCTGTACAACAGTGCCGGGAGTCGCAGACTTGAAAATGCAGCGTGTGTTTCCAAGTGTAATCTCATCCCCGTCATTAAGCGACAGTTTTCCATCGAGTTTTTTATTGTTCACAAATGTGCCGTTAAGGCTTCCAAGATCTCTGATTACGAAACCTTGTTTGAATTCGAATGTAATAAGGCAATGTATGGAAGAAATACCGGGATCGAGTATGGTGATATGATTATTGGTTTGGCGGCCAATGATGCAATGTTCGTCAATTTCAGCCTCATTGCTGCCGCTTCTGGAGAATATAATAAGCTTTGGCATTATCCACTCTTTCGAAGGCTTAAAATTGTTGTTTTACGTAACGGACAGGCAGCCCGCGGCAGCCTGCGATAACATAGGCGGGTATAGAAAAGAACTTCCTATGTTAAAGTTGAAGGCCACTTATGAACCTGTTGACCTTTCCGAAGTCTAGAGCGAAATGCAGCTTAATTTTATTTCCGGAACAATTTTTACCCCAAATCCACATTCTGACATGTATCCTTTGTATTTTGATTCTCCAATATAAAGACTTCTAAGCTCTTCAAGTGTCGGAAGTCGCCAGTTGTCATAATTTGTACTAATCGTATATGCCAAGCTATATTTGGTCCAGGTATTGGCATCATTACAGTTGATATCGCCTTGATTATCTGTTTTGGACCACATTAATTTCGCCTTGTGGTTTGTAACTGTTCCGTCGCCATTATCGGTGAAATCATCTTCGGCCATTACGATATGGCAGGAAAAGATTAAGCAGGCAATCATTATACTGAAAAAGGGTATTTTTCTATGCATCTTTTCTATTTTATTAGAAATTACTGAATTAAAATCTTATGTTATTATAATGTGATAAGTGAGTCAAGGAACAACTTATTTATTTAATGGCATTTTTTCATACCGGGTACCTATTTGTTTATTCAAAAAAGGTGTAAAAATATGGCGGATTTTATCCAGAGATTCCTCAACACCAGGTTTTATGTACTTGGCAAAAAGATCAAGATGCACCAGAGCATTTATGGTAGAATCCTTCTTGCCTGCTGCACGCAACCTTTTGACAATGGATGCATTGAGTTTTTCCATATTAACGTAAATTCTGGTAAGCCCATCCAGCTCCAGATCAATCCGATGTCCTTTGATAATCTGGAAATATTGGGCCAGCAAATAGGTGGAAGTTGCTCGCCATATCGTCTCTTCCTCGTTTGCAAAGGGGAGGTGAAAGCGGGCCATTGGCTTTAAAAAATCGGTATGTGGGCATTCGCTGATTGCAATAACCAGCCCCATCAATGAACTTATTCCTTCCTGTGCGGTTGTGCTGCGTGATACGGTCCTTTCCTTTGTAGAAACTTCAACATGGATTTTATCATAGGAAATAAGAACTCCAAGGCGTTCGACTATATTAACAAGGTTTACAGATAGCGGACAGTCCGGAAATAAATCGATGGTGAGTGGACAGTGGGGACACTGGTGGAAATCGAGCCTGGTCCAAAAGGGAAGATTTTCAATATTGCGTAAGTGTAATTTTAGCGTTTTCGCATCAAGTTGAAGGTTGAAAATCTCTCTGGTTCTGTCAGATAATGTAAATATATAGCGGATGTTTATTGTTTCCATAAGGCAAATTATACCCCTTTACGCCCATTTGAAACAAAAAGGCTGCACAATCTCTGCCCTGTATGCGTTCACAAGTGTCGCAGATAGGTCTGGACAAAAGGGCGATCGGCTATAGACTGCTATTTTGTTTGCCCTGAGTGCGTGCAGATGCTGTGGTTGCGATTGCTAATAATAAATTACAGGTCAGTCAGATCCGATTTAGGTATTTTTTCTTTAAACGAACTTGCATCCGTACCTTCAAAATCAACAGTAATAATATGATTGCACATATTTTTAACCTTTTCAAGAACAACCAAATGGTCCGGGTGAACCTGATAGCGGCTTAATGCCTCAGTATTGGCAAAAAGAGCAATCAGGCCAAAATCGTATGATCTTTCGGAGCGAACCACATCCCGGCCGAATTCATATGAATGGATTTCAGCAATATTGTTCGGCAGATCGTCCATATGTTTTTCAAGATCACTAATGTCGGATCCGTTTACCCCTGGTTTAAACTTCATTAAAACAATATGATTAATCATTTTTTATATCCTTTTAGGCGCTCATTTGAAAATTCTAAGGTTTTTGGTAAATGCCATTATAACACATAGTGATGTTTTTATGGATAAGATACTGATTTTTGGATACTGGATTTAAAAAGAAACCGTCCTTTAATTCCTTTAATCTTACACATGAATGAGAAAAAACTATCTGGAAATTCTGTTATAGTGGAGTCTCGACAAAAACAAACCTAAAACAGGAGGTGCTCAGATGGTAAAATAACAAAAATACATAGCAAGAAAAAGACCTCCAGTAAAGGATTTAAAGCAAACTCTGCTGAGGCAAGAAGAATCAATGCCTTAACGGGATATGGCACCTGCACCGGGCAGCTAAGTCCATTTGTTGGCTTTATTCATGAGCAATAATTTTACATCTAATAGAGCTTTGGAAGAATCAATATCAACATACGCTTATGGATTCATAGAAATACCTCATCATCCGGTATTTATAAAAACGATCTCCATCGGTCCCGGCCATTGTTGGGTTAATCAGGTTCCGATGTAACAACCTATACTGAATAAAAGCCAAGGTAAAACGGTATGCCATACCTTAACTGATACAGAGGGTATAAACGTGTGTATTATAGTAACATCCGACGGGCCGTTTTATCAGATATAAGTGATACACAATTGTTTTAACCAAAAAAGGGATTGACTCAGCGCCCATTTTCATTATAATTTTCCCAATTAATTAAACGGCATTGTTTTTTAGATTACATCTGTTCCGATCGTATCAGTAAAATAACCAACCAACTAAAATTCAGCCCAGATAAAGGAAATCAATATGTCCGATTCAACAAGCCTATTGGATAAGGAGTTTACCAAAGACGTCTGTTACGAACTGTTGCCTGAATGGAAGGGTCTGAATATAAATATAACTCAGCTGGGCGGTGGAATTACGAACAAACTTTACCGAATTCGATCGGAAGCAGGGGATTACACCGTCCGAATTTATGGCGACAAGACCGAACTATTTATTGACCGTAATTGCGAGGCCCACACGATAATTGAGATGGCAAAAATCGGCGTGGCGTCGGAAATGGTAAAATTCATGCCCGAGATAGGTGTCACCATCGTTGAATTTATCGGTGACTCCATTGTTCTTACCAATGATCACTTTCTGGACAAATCTCTTTACCCGAAAATAGTTGACCCGATTCGTAAAATTCATGAGAGCGGGATTCAATTGCAAAAAGTTTTCAACCCGATGGTTGAAGTTCAGAAAATGTTCTCCATACTCAACAATCTCAAGGCTAAATACCCGGAATTCGATATTGTCGGTACGATTGAACGATTGGAAAAACTAAATAAAATTATTAACATCCCTGAAACTGACTATTCAGCCTGTCACAACGATTTGTTAGCGGATAATTTCATCTTCATTAATGAAGATGCAAGACATAAATACGATTCACCCATGTACATCATCGATTGGGAGTATGCCGGAATGGCACCCCGCTACTACGATATCGCCGATATGTTACAGGAGATACTGGTTCCCCGCGAGGCGGAAAAGGGCATTATTAAAGAATACTGTAAGGGTGATAATTTTGATCGAACCCTATATTTTATTGATCTTTTTAAACCATTTCCGGATATTTACTGGTTTTTGTGGAGCCTGATTCAACTCAATATTTCTAAAATCGAATTCGACTATTACAATTACGGCAAGCTCAAATATGAAAATGCCATAGAGAATATGGAGTTTATTAAAAAAGAACACGGAGTCGCCGTTTAGATCATTTCCTTTTATTCCGATTGCATTTTCAGATTCCTGCAAGTTTCAACCTCAGCTGACGTTTTAATCATCGCTGTTTACCGGCCTGCAATCATTGCTAACTATAAGATTGGTTTATATATTGGAATTCGTCTTGAAAGCCAACAAGTGAATGTTGGAATCACTAATTTACTACCTAAACCCTCTCCATCAGATCAAAAAAGACTTGCGGAAAATATCTTATTCTTTTATTAATATGCTTGTATTTGCGTCGAATTGTTAATTTTTCTAAATTTGGCATTACAGGGATCGGTTTTGAACCTCAACCAGCTGAAAATTTTCTACCTGGCGGCTAAACATGGGAACCTCAGCGCAGCCGCAGAGGATCTTTACATCACTCAGCCTGCAGTGACCCGGGGGATCCAGAGACTTCAGGAGTACTATGAGATTAAATTTTTTAAGCGCTTGGGGAGGAAACTGGAACTTACTTACTCCGGCAGGGGACTTTATGAAATTGCCGAAAAAATCTTCGAATTGGAAGGTATAGCCGAAGATTACATTCGGGATTTCCAGCATCACAAAAGAGGCTACTTACGGATTGATGCAAGCGAAACCTTCGGGACGCATTACCTTCCGTTCATTATAGACTGTTTCAACCGTTTAAACCCAAAGCTGAAGATCACGATAAACACCCTGTCTAACAAGGAGGTTGTACAAAGGACTATCGTACGTGCTAACGATCTGGGATTCATCTCTTTTCCCGTTGAACATCGCAAGCTCGTTGTACAAACGATCTTGGAAGAAGATCTCGTCATCATCGTGCCACCCGATCACGACTTTGCAAAGAAAGACCGTCTTAAACCTAAAGACTTAGAGGGCCAGTCCGTCATCATGCACGAAAAAGGCTCGGTTCATCAGAAGATTATCGACGATCTGATCCGAAAAAAAAACATCACTCTTTCAAAGTATATTGAATTCTCCAATAACGTGGCTATCAAACGAGCGGTGGAGGCAGGAACCGGTATTGCTCTGATATCCAGAAAGGTGGCTGGTGAAGAGATAAAATCGAGAAAACTACATGCCGTTCCACTTGCCCATGCATCCGCCAAACGGCAATTTTACCTGATCTTTCGTAATGACCGAATCATCTCCGAGCCGGTTCAGCGCCTGATAGATACGGTATATCACTGGGCCGAGGAACACAGCAAAGCCTCCTCCTGATTGATCGCTTTACATTGTTCCCGCCCGCCTTTCAATGCTGACTTTCCGAATGAGCGACTCTTCGCCAATCGGTTTGTGGTGTCGCTTCCGGCAATCGATAACGGCGTGACCTCGTCTCTTTTTGAAGCAAAAGCGGAACCTACAGCAGGTCTCTGACATTTTTCATGATATCTTTACATCCAATGATACTGATTCAAAGCCTCTAATAGATAACCTGAGATCATAAATAATGCGAAAATTAGTTTGTTGACCGGGTCAAGGGATAAGAGTAAAAGTATTGCTAATAACATGGGAATCTTGACATAGACCCAAGGTCATGGGTATCAGCATATTGGAGAAAGAAAGCTCGCCATTGAAAAAATGGCAACCCATAAAGGCCGAAAAATTATTCTGAATTCAGGGAATTGACCATATCTTTTTTTAAATAGATCTATATACATTTGCAGTTTTATTATTACTATCAGTCCAGATTGCCGAACTCCCTTTCCGAGGGCTGTTCAAAATCGGGCCTTTGGGTCCAGACGATTTAATTTTTTAGGAGGAAAGAAAAATGGAAAAGAAAAACCTATTTGAAAAACTAGTCGAAGTCAGCCCCGGTATGGAAATCTGGTGGGATTCTTCCCCGGTTATCTTTGAAAACTGGTGCAAAAAAATGATCGACAAATCCCGACCTGAAGATGTTGAGAATTTAAAAGCGCAGTTTGCACGCATGTACGACAAAGAAAATCCTGCGTATCAACTGTTCCGGGGTGTCACAACCAACCCCCCCCTGTCTCTGCAGGCCATACAGGATGATGAACCTTTTTGGGAAAACGTCGCTCAGGAGATTATTGCCGCCAATCCCGGTATAGATACGGAAACCCTTTTTTGGAATCTATATAAAGAGGTTGTCAGAAAGGGCTCCGACATGTATCTGTCCCTTTTTGAAAAATCCGGTTACAAGGAAGGGTATCTTTCCGGCCAGGTTGACCCGCGCAGCGTTTTTGACAAAGATGCCATGCTGAAGCAGGCTACAGAGATAGCGGCGATCAACCCAAATGTTATGATCAAGGTACCCGGTTCTAAACAGGGCTACGAAGTGATCGAAGAGTTAACCGCTAGAGGTATTTCCACCAATAACACCCTGACATTCATTTTGCCCCAGCTGGTGGATTGTGCCAACACGGTCAAAAGAGGCCTTGAAACTGCCAAAAAGAACAATGTCGACCTGTCCAAATGGCGTTCGGTCATCACACACATGGAATCGAGATACGGGGACCTGGGTGGTCTGAGAGATTTTGCCGCAGAAGTCGGTGTGGAACTTTCTGATTTAGATGTTAGAATGGCGGAGCTGGCCATTTTCAAGAAAGCTTATCAATATCTCGAAGACAATAATCTGCCGAATAAGATGCTTTCCTGCTCGCTGCGAATCGGTCCGGAAATTGACGGTGTCGTTAGAATACCTCATTTGGAGGAAAAAGCAGGTGCCGGGATTGTCGTTACCTGCCCGCCGACCTTTATCGACCAGGTCATCAATTTACCGGACCAGAAGAAGATTGTTTTTGAAAAGGATAAAATCCATGCAGAGACTCCGAAAGATGTTATGGATAAACTGATGCGGATCCCATATTTCGAAAAGGCCTATGCCGTTGATGGGTATTCCAGGGATGAATACAATACGCATCCGGCGCTGCAAGGAACCGCCGAACAGTTCTCCAAGGCAACGGAAGAGATGGTGGCATTTGCCGGCAAGTGCCTCGATAATGCATAATTGAGACCATCGGTATAAAAAGCATTTCATCGATATCGTCACCACTTATCAATCCAAGGAGGATATCATGCAAGTAGGCATTCTAAAAGAGATCAAAACCAAGGAAAACCGCATTTCCATGACACCGGCGGGTGTAGAACAGATGGTCGCCCGCGGACATTCAGTTCAGGTTGAAACCACTGCTGGAGACGGATCCGGGTTTTCCGACGATGCATATGTGGCCGCTGGTGCAACCATCGCGGCATCGGCACAGAATATTTATGAACAATGCGAAATGATCATGAAGGTCAAGGAACCGCTTCCAGTTGAATATCCAATGATCCGCAAAGGACAGATTTTGTTTACCTATTTTCATTTCGCGGCATCCGAAGAACTTACTAAAGCCATCATTAATACCGAAAGCATTGCTGTAGCCTATGAAACGGTGGAAAAAGCCAACGGCTCCCTGCCCCTGCTGACACCGATGAGTGAAGTGGCCGGGAGAATGGCAATTCACGAAGGGGCCAAATACCTCGAAAAAACTTACAGCGGGATGGGGATCCTTTTGGGTGGCGTACCGGGTGTCTCTCCGGGAACCGTGGTCGTTATCGGCGGTGGAGTCGTGGGTACCAATGCAGCTAAGATGGCCTGCGGCATGGGTGCCAAGGTCTACTTGCTCGATACCGACCTGGAACGACTGCGTTATCTATCAGATGTGATGCCGAAAAACTGTTTTGTGCTCATGTCTAACCCGGCCGTCCTGCGCAATTTGCTGGGAGAAGCTGACCTCGTGGTGGGTGCGGTGCTCATACCCGGTGCCATGGCGCCAAAACTAGTCACCCGGGATATGCTCGGATATATGAAAAAGGGATCAGTCATCGTGGACGTGGCTATCGATCAGGGGGGATGCGTTGAGACCGCAAAACCCACCACTCACGACGATCCCATATACGATGTGGACGGCATCATCCACTACTGTGTGGCTAACATGCCCGGAGCGGTGTCGATGACATCAACGATGGCATTGACAAACGCCACACTCCCATATGCTTTAGAGATTGCTGACAAGGGATACAAAATCGCATCCCTTGAAAATCCTGAACTGGCAAAGGGTCTTAACATTGTCAATGGGAAGGTCACTTACAAGGGTGTGGCCGATGCATTTAATCTGAAATACGAACCTTTTGAATCCATTCTGTAAATAAAATTGTTTTACGATTCTATGGGATGCGGCAAAGCCGCTTTTATTATTGATGGAAAATCATCATATTAACTGCATATAAGAAAGGAGTTGAACCATGAAAGAATTAAAAGACTGGTTTGTACCGTGGCTGTTGCCCTCTAGAGAGTATAACGTAGGCATTCTGGACAAGGCGTGGGCCAACCAGGATAAAGGCCGGCTGATGCTCAATGAAAATCCGATACCGCCATCGGACAAGGTCATCAATGCAGTAAGCGAGGCAATGAAACATGGCAACTGGTATCCGGACAGCTTCCTTAGACTGCGGACCAAGATCGGCAAAATGTACGACCTGGGTCCTGACAATGTGGCGCTCTGCAACGGGTCATCGGAAACCATCGATGCCATGATGCGGTTGTTTCTCACACCGGGAGACGAGTTCATTCTGTCCGATCCCACTTTCGAGCTGTTTCCGCCCAGAGCCGAGTTGTGTGGTGGAAAAGTAGTGCAGATTCCGGTGTTGGAAGACTCGTTACAGTACGACGTGGACGGCATGCTTAATGCCATCAACGAACGAACCAAACTGATTCTCATCATCAATCCCAACAATCCCACCGGTGTTTTTATTGAAGACGCGGATCTCGAGCGTTTCTGCCAGACCGGTGTTCCCCTGTGTGTGGATGAAGCCTATTTGGATTATAATATCGACGTGGCTTCCAAGGCCCCGTTGATCAAGAAATATCCACATGTTTTTCTATCGGTGACTTTCTCCAAAGCTTACGGATTTGCCGGTATCCGCTTCGGATTTGTACTGGGCGACGAAGAGATGATTACCGCCTTCAATCGCATGTTTCTGCCTTGGAACGTCAGCCTGATGTCGGCTGCAGCTGCGGAAGCAATCATTGAAAATCCGGGTGAAGTCAAGGCCAAGGTCGAGCATAACAACAAGTGGATGGCCATTTTTGCCGAAGAGTTGGAGAAACTGGGTTTGAAACCCTATCCCGCCCATGGCAACTATATGCTGGTGGATGCCACAATGACCGGAAAGACCACCGAGGAAATCCTCGCGGATGCGATGGACATGGAACAGATTTTCCTGAAAAAGATCGGTAAAATCCGCGGAAAAACCGGTTATTTCAGGGTAACGCCCGGGCTTGATGAGGAGAACGAAAGGTTCATCAAATTTATTCGGGCATATTTCGGATAAAATGCGGTGAACTTTTAAAAATGAGAGCTTCAGTACCTGGTTTTTGTATGGGCCGAGCGTATAGTGTCGCTAAGGGTTCGCTCAAAAATAACTTCACATTTTAGAGTGTCGAGTCACCCGCATAAAAAGTCGGGAGGGGGTGTAGCCAGCTTATTTAAACGACGAGCAACGTGGTTCTGCAGACAGAAAGGACTATAAAAAATGATTTGGGAGAAAGAGAATTTTAAGATTTCGTCGGAAAAGAAGCAGGTCAATATTGATACCCTACTCGATATGCTCAGTCGCTCATATTGGGCAAAGGACCGTACCCGGGAAGATGTCGAGAAGTCCGTTGCAAATTCACTATGCTTCAGCCTCTTAAAGGATCAAGAACAGATCGGATTCGCCCGCATCCTAACGGATGCAATGGCATATGCAATTATCCTTGACATGATCATTAGAGAGGATTTTAGAAGTCAGGGGCTCGGGAAATGGTTGATGCAGTGCATTTGCGATCATCCAGAAGTTGCACCCCTCAGACAAGTTCTCTGGACAGGCGATGCGGATAACTTTTACAGGAAAGGTGGATTTGAAGAAATGTCAAAGCTAAAGTTTATGGCTCGAAAATGGAAAATGTAAGCATAACCTACCAAAAGAACCAAGTTTTTTATCTCAAAAGAAGAAATCCCAACGAAATCAAAGGAGCTGGCCATGGATTTTCCCATCAATTTGGATGAGTACAAGCCACTAACGTTACACCTGTCCAGTCAGGAGCTTTCCACCGGGCAGAAGGAAAATCTTACAAAAAACATTCAACTGGTAAGAGACAGCATCGTCTTTTTCACTGCCTATGCCAATACAAAAGGTTTAGGCGGCCATACAGGCGGTGCTTATGATATTGTTCCGGAACTCCTTATAGTAGACGGATTTATGAAAGGGACCGAATCTATTTTTCCGGTCTGTTTTGATGAAGCCGGCCACAGGGTGGCCATTCAATATATGATCGCGGCCTTGAATGGTTATTTGAAGATAGAAGACCTTCTTCACTACAGAGAGTTTGGAAAAGGCTTGTATGGACACCCTGAAAGAGACGATGCCAGAGGGATATTTTTCAGCTCCGGTCGGCTGGGACATCTATGGAGTTATGTAAATGGAGTAGCTGTGGCAAACCCGGATAAAATTGTGGTGATGTTTGGAAGTGACGGATCTCAACAGGAGGGGGGCGATGCTGAAGCGGCAAGGTATGCCGTTGCCCATAACATGAATGTAAAGCTCATCATCGATGATAACAACGTCACCATAGCTGGCCATCCCACCGAGTATATGCGAGGCTATGATCTCGAGCAAACACTTAGAGGTCATGGGCTGAGTGTAAATTCGGAAGACGGCGAAAATATCGATTCCTTATTTCAGCGCATTCGTGAAGCATTGACCACAGACGGCCCGGTTGCCTTGATCAACAAGAGAAAAATGGCCCCTGGAATACCTGGTATTGAGGGGCTGCCAAAGGGTCATGATGTCATTCCGGTCGATATGGCTGTGTCCTATCTTAAAGCCAAGGGCCATGAAAAGGCAGTAGATATCCTGGAAACATCGACAAAGGATTCGGAAACTTCGATATTCCTGGGCAGCACCAAAGAAAAGGCAAAAAACAGGGATAATTTTGGAAAAATTGTATGCGATATCCTGGAAACATTGCCGGATAGAAAATCAAAAGTTCTGGTTATAGATTCAGATCTTGAGGGATCCTGCGGATTGCATCATATTCGCAAAACTTTCCCCGAGATATATGTCAACGGCGGCATCATGGAAAGGAACAATTTTTCGGTGGCCGCGGGTTTTGGTTCCGCTGAGGGAAAGCAGGGGATATTCGGTACCTTTGCGGCCTTCTTAGAGATGGTGGTATCGGAGATCACCATGGCAAGACTAAACAATGCCAACGTGCTTGCTCATTTTTCCCACTCGGGCGTGGATGACATGGCCGACAATACGTGTCATTTCGGAATCAATAATTTCTTTGCGGATAACGGATTGCAGGACAACAACCAGACCCGGCTTTACTTCCCCGCCGATTCCAACCAGATGCGTGCAATTCTCGCATCGGTTTTTAACGATCCGGGACTGCGCTTTATTTTTTCCACCCGTTCTGCCACCCCGTTTATTCTCAATGAAAAAGGAGATAATTTTTATGGGGAGGACTACCGGTTCACTTCGGGTAGGGATGAAGTTGTTCGAGAAGGGAAAGACGGCTACATCGTTTCCTACGGTGAAATGCTCTACCGGTGTCTCGACGCTGTCGAGCGTTTGCGAAAAGACGGCATTGACGTCGGTTTGATCAACAAGCCGACCCTCAACATAATCGATGAAGAGATTCTCGAACAGCTCGGGGAAAGTCGCTTTGTTCTGGTGGTCGAAACACAAAATGTCGAATCCGGGTTGGGGGTTCGATTCGGCAGCTGGCTCCTCGAGAGAGGATACCGGACAAAATATGCCCGTCTCGGTTCCGCCAAGGAGGGGTGCGGTGGCCTTGGCGAACAGATTCCCTACCAGGGGCTGGATACGAATAATATTCAAAATAAAATAAAAGAACTCGTTTGAAAGGAAACGATCCATCGAACCGATGCTCCTAATTCTTTTGGGCGCCGGTACTTATGTGGGCTGGAACATCGGCGCGAACGATACCGCCAACTGCATCGGTACTTCCGTGGGATGCGGGCTCATACGGTTCAAGCAGGCCGTGGTAATGGTGGCCATTTTCGCTACATTGGGAGCCGTGCTCCAGGGCGATCATGTGATGAAGACTATCGGGAAGGGCATCGTCAAAGAGGATCTCGATTACATTGCCATCTTCGTCGCTCTTGTCTGTTCGGGCTTTTTCGTGACACTGGCCACCTTTTTCAGAATACCCACTTCCACCTCCCAGGCCATTGTTGGAGGGGTTATGGGCATTGGTTTTGCGGTGGGGGCGGAAATGGATTATCCCAAGCTCATCACCATCGCAGAGAGCTGGATCGTTTGCCCGCTTCTGGTCATGGCCCTGGCATTTCTGTTGTACCATTTACTGCTGTTGATATTGAAAAGCATCCGGATCAGCACACTGCTCGTACAGAATGCCCTCGGCTGGATGGCGATTTTTTCCTCCTGCTATGTGGCTTATTCCATGGGGGCCAACAATGCGGGAAATGCCGTGGGCCCCATCGCCAACCTCGGCATCATAAACCCGACGATACTCCTTTCTATCGGCGGCATATCCATCGCCGTGGGGGCAGCCACATATGGGAAAAAAGTGGCCGATACCGTGGGCAAGGGAATTACACCGCTCGATATACCCGGTGCGTTGGTCGCGCAGGCATCCTCGGCATTTGGCATGCATCTGTTTTCCATCATGGGAATTCCCGTATCCACATCTTCAGCCATTGTGGGGGCAGTGGTAGGAGTTGGGTTAGTAAAGGGAGCCAAGGCGATCAGCCAAAAAACCATATTGACCATACTTTTAGGATGGATATTGACGCCCTGTTCCGCAGCGGCGGCTTCCTATGTCATGTATAAGGCGATAAAGCTGACATTTTCATAGGAAGCATACCTTACGAAGGAAAAAAAATGATAATTTTTAAAAAAGAAAAAGAGGTCATCGACCTCATAGAAAAGCATGCCGACAAGGTGGAGGAGTGCCTTGCCATCGCCACCGATACCCTTCAGGCATATCTTGGAAACGACATCTCCAAGGCAAAAAAACTGGCCCGGCAGACCGACAAGCTGGAGACTCAGGCAGACATGATTCGGCACGAAATTCGGGATAAATTATATTACGGGGCCTACATGCCGCTGCTCAGAGAGGATATTTACAAACTAGTGGAAAGCCTCGATAAGGTGTCCAATTTTACCGAGGAATGCTGTGATTTCTTCTTGAATCAGCGCCCGGAAATTCCAGACGAATTTAAATCCGATTTTTCAGTGATTATTAAAACTTCCCTGGGTGTCGGTGAGCCCCTGAAACATTCGGTTATGTGCTACCTTAAGGGGATTTGCCCCGTTGAAGTTTCCCGCCAGCATGCCAAAGATATCGGCCTTATTGAGTCCAAAGTCGACGGTCTGGAGTGGGATTTGACCAAGAAAATCTTTTCATCCGATCTGGATTACAGTCACAAGATTCACCTGAGACTCTGTTTGGATAGGATTGTTGAAGTTTCAGACCGGGCGGAGGATTCGGCGGATCAACTTGAACTGGTGACTCTTAAATCGATGATTTAAGGACATGGCAATTTATTAGGCGTTCTTGACTTTTTCGGCCCAATAGATGTATGCATATCTTAGATGGTCTGATTTGTTCTGGCCACTGGCTATTTTAACTTTATTACCCTAAGAAAAGGAGGAAATGTTATGAAAAAAGCGGGCTTGTCAATTATTTGTATCTTGGCAACTTTTATTCTTATGTCAGGAATTGCTGTGGCTAAAGACAAAGTCGTTGTTTACACATCACTGGAAAATGAAGAAGTGGTGGACTATCTAAAACTTGCAAAGAAGGAATTATCCGGGCTTGATATTCAGGCCATTCGTCTGTCCACCGGTGAACTCGGTGCAAGAATGTTGGCCGAAAAGGAAAATCCCCAGGCGGACTGCATATGGGGGTGGGCCGTAACAAATATGTCCGAATTTATCCCTAAAGGTATGCTCAAGCCTTACAAACCCAAAGGATGGGAGATGATTCCCGCGAATTTTAAAGATCCAAAGGGGTACTGGACAGCCATCGATTTATATGCCGCCGCCTTAATACCCAATACAAAGGTGCTCAAAGCAAAAAACCTACCCATGCCCAAAGGATGGAACGATCTTCTAAACCCGGTGTACAAAGATATGCTGATCATGCCGAACCCAGCCAGTTCGGGAACCGGTTTCCTGCAGGTAGCCAGTCTTTTAGTGATGCTCGATCCGGATTATAAAAATAAACCCGTGGAAAAAAACAAGGCCTGGGATTTTCTCAAAAAACTGGATAAAAACATGGGCCAATATATCAAGAGCGGGTCAAAGCCGGCCAAACTGACCGCCGCTGGTGAATATGCCATCGGGTGTTCATTTGCATTTGTTTATTCGTCGTTAAAAAGGAAAGGCTTTCCGGTAGCCCTGGTAATGCCGGAGGAGGGTGCAGGCTTTGAGCTTGAAGCAAACGCCCTGCTCAAGGGTGCAAAGCATGAAAAAGCCGCAAAGAAATTTCTGGACTGGGTGATCAGCAAAAAAGCCATGCAAGAATATGCCAAATTCAAACTCGGTGTTACTTATCCCGGTATTAAGGGACCAAAGGATATGCCGGTTCTAAGCACCATCAAGCTGGCTCCCATGGACTTCCCCTGGCAGTCGAAAAACCGCTCAAAGATTCTTGAAGTGTGGCAGGGACATTTCCTTAAATAGGACGCCCTTTGATTTTACAGTCGCTTCATAAATCCACAATGAGGATTTATGAAGCGATACCAACGCACAGTACAAGATATTGAAAAGGAATCATTTACTTTTTCGATGCTTTCTCACCTTATTTCTTGGCTGTTTATCAGGCACACACACCCAACAATCCTATAGGAGCCCTTGGTGCGACAATGTCAAAAAAATTAATATTAGAAAATGTACGCAAGCAATACGGCTCACTGGTTGCCGTCAATGATATCAATCTGGAAATTGAACCCGGTGAATTTCTTTGCTTTTTAGGCCCCAGCGGCTGCGGAAAAACTACGATTCTTAGGATGATTACCGGATTTGAGCAGGTAACCTCAGGCAGTATCATTTACGATGGAAATGTGATCAACGATGTCATACCCCAGAAAAGAGATTTTGGGATCGTTTTTCAATCATATGCGCTATTTCCAAACATGACCGTCACCCAGAACGTTGCCTTTGGGCTGAAAATGAGGAAAATGCCGCAAAAGCTGATTAATGAAAGGGTGGATGAGATACTGGGCCTGATCGGACTCCGCGGCTGGGAGACCCACTACCCGTCGCAACTTTCCGGAGGGCAACAGCAACGGGTCGCCCTTGGTCGGGCAATCGCCATCAAGCCGAATGTTCTTCTTCTGGATGAGCCCTTAAGCGCTCTGGATGCTAAAATACGGATACGCCTGAGGACCGTTATCAAACGACTGCAGGAGGATTTAGGGATCACCCTGATCTATGTCACCCATGATCAAGAAGAAGCCCTTGCCCTTGCCGACAGGGTGGTGATTATGCGAGATGGCGAATTCAGACAAATCGATTCGCCATGGAAGATCTACAAAGAACCAAAAACAAGTTTCATTGCCGAATTTGTCGGAACTTCCAACTTTATTACTGGAAAGAGAGAAAATGGCAAAGTGCGATTCGGTGCTCAAGTATTTGCTGTTACAAACCTTAACAATCTCACAGGGGAAACGGTTTATCTCGCTATTCGCCCAGAACATATCGAGCTTGTGGACGCCAATAATCCTTCGGAAAATCTTACCCCTTCAAATATCATAGAGACTGCTGTGGAAGTGATCAATTTTCTGGGGGCCGTAGTAAGGATAGCATTCATGCTTGAGGGAGAAGAAATGTTTGTCGATATTCCGGAAAAAGAGTTTAAAAAAATAACTCTCAAAAGACGGGATAAAATGAAACTGTATTTCCCTCCGGAAGCGTTCCATTCATATTCGGAGCTGTTTAGAAAGTTAATTTAAAAAGCATATCTTCAGCGCCCCATATAAATTTTCCTACCTTGAAAAATGTGGGCTGAAGCTATCGGTTTTCATCTGCCCTGGACATTTGCCCAGGATTTGGGGTCTTATTTCAAGTTGCTGAAAAAGCATGTAAGCCAAGTTAAAAGAGAATATATAATATGAATAAAAATATCGGTGAAACAACTATTTCCGAACAATACCAGGTTTCCTCTGTACGGATGGATATTGATAGGTTTATCGTTCCGACGGTCACCATATTTATTGCATTGCTGCTTTTCTTCTTTATGCTTTTTCCTATATGGACCATTCTGCAATTGAGTTTTTTCAAGGGCGGCGAACTCGCTATCGCAAATTTTACCCTGGAAAATTTTCACAAATATTTTACCACCGCATACACCCTAAAGGCGTTGTGGCATAGCCTCTATGTTTCCATTGCCACGACCATTATCGTCACCGTCCTCATATTCTTTTTTGCCTATGCCATGACACGGACAACGATAAAGGGAAAAACCTTTTTCAGAAATATCATCATGATGCCGCTTGTAGCGCCGTCCATTGTTCAGGCTCTGGCGCTGATTTATCTTTTCGGCAGAAACGGCTTGATTACAGCTCATTTAATCGGGACGGACTGGAATATTTACGGGCCTGTTGGCATTATCGTTTCAGAAGTACTCTATTGCCTTCCCCATGCCTATGTTATTTTGTATACCACGCTTTCGGCTGTCGATATTCGCTTGGACGAGGCGGCGGAAAGCTTGGGGGCAACACCGTTTAAGGTTTTTACAAAAATTACCCTTCCGTCGGCAAAATACGGGATTTTCAGTGCCGCGGCATTGACTTTCAACCTGACGATCACCGACTTCGGCAACCCAGTGGTCATCGGTGGAAACTATAATGTGCTGGCCACTGAAATTTATGCCCAGGTAACCAATCTATACAGGTTTGATCTGGGGGCCACCATCAGCATCATTTTACTGGTACCGTCTTTGATGGCCTTTATGCTGAATTATTATATTTCCCGAAAGACTTTTTCCATGATCAGCGGCGCAGCAAAACCGGTCATTCCCCCGTCAAGGCCGCTAAAAAAGACTATCTATACGACATATTGCAGCCTTATGTCCCTTTCAATTATTGTCATATTTGCTACCGTTGTCATCGGCTCCTTTGTCAAGGTATGGCCCTATGACTGGACACTGACCTTTGAACATTACAATTTCCCGTCCATTGCCGGGTATTCGGCTCTGTGGACAAGTGTGTGGGTCTCGTTGGTCGTCGGAATCGCGGGTTCGTTTATCACGCTGGTTGCAGGATATGTTATGGAAACACGGAAACCTTTTTTTAAACAGTTTATATACTTTTTATCCGTGATGCCTGCAGCGATACCCGGACTTGTGATGGGTTTGGGATACATCCTGGCCTTTAATAAGCCATACTACTTCTTTTACGGGACCCCCTGGATCGTTGTTATTAATATTGTTATTTGTAATTTTACTTTGGGTATTTTGTCGAGTATTTCCAATTTGAGAAATATTGATCCGTCGATAGAAGAAGCGTCCATAAGCCTGGGCGGAGATACGCTAAAAACGTTTTTTAAGATCATCTTTCCCCTTTCAAGGGTCGCGTTTTTTCAAAACTTCGTTTACTTTTTCATGCGGTCCATGACCACCATCAGCGCAGTTATCTTCCTGGTTTCCGCATCGGTTCATCTGGCGGCCATCGAAATTATCATGCTCGATAACGATGGTTGGAGCGCAAGCGCCAATGCGATGTGTACCTGTATCATCGTTATTGTTCTGGTAATGCTTGGTATCCTTCGAATTGTATCTAAAAAGACAGGCCAGGGCTCTGCAGGGCTCCTCTCGGAAGTATAACAACTTACTACCAGCTTGTTTCAGGATATTATGCCCAAAAAAGCCAGTGGCCGATGTTAACCGATCAAAGGTAACACTTTTCGGGAAAAGCCGCTGCAAACAGATCTATTACGTCGATGTTGAATGCAGCAGGCAATAAGATGGATTCTTAAAGTTTCTAATGGTAAAAGGGGACAGGTTGAAATGAGCATTAAATTAGGAATCAATGGTTTTGGAAGGATCGGACGGCTTGTTTTCAGAGCTGCGATGGATCATCCTGAAGTGGAAGTCGTGGCAATTAATGATCTGACCGATGCGGCGACCATGGCCCATCTTTTGAAATACGATTCTGTGCACGGGCATTTAGATGTCTCGGTTGACGGGAAAGAAGGAGCTATTGAAGTAAACGGCAAATCGATCGTTTTTACTTCAGTACCAGATCCAGCCAAGCTTTCCTGGAAGGACTTTAGCGTGGATATTGCCGTGGAATGTACGGGTCTTTTCAGGGATCGCGTAAATGCATCCAAACACCTTGCCGCCGGAGCACGCAAGGTGATCATATCCGCCCCGGCCAACGATCCGGACATCACCATTGTCATGGGCGTTAATTCAAATCATTACGACCCCAAAAACCATCACATTATTTCCAATGCGTCGTGTACCACCAACTGCCTTGCACCGGTGGCCAAGGTACTCCTTGAAAACTTCGGCATCCGATGCGGATTTATGACCACGATCCACGCCTATACGGGAAGCCAGCGTCTGCTGGATTTTCCGCACAAGGACCTGCGCCGGGCACGGGCGGCAGCGCTATCGATGATTCCCACATCTACCAAAGCCACCAAGGTAATAGCCCTGATACTGCCGGAACTGTTTGGCAAGTTTAACGGGCTGGCGGTGCGGGTGCCCACACCTAATGTCTCCATCGTCGATCTGGTGGTAACGGTAGAAAAAAGCGGCCTGAATGTATCCGAAGTCAACGAAGTGTTGAAACAGGCTGCTGACGGCATCCTTGCCGGTATTCTCGGCTACAGCGACTTGCCGCTGGTATCCACCGATTTTAACGGGTGTACTTATTCATCTGTTGTGGATGCGCCCACCACATACGTGATGGACAGCATGGTAAAGGTGCTGGCCTGGTACGATAACGAGACTGGCTATTCGACACGGATGGTGGAACTGGCAGCAATGATCGGCAGTCAGCTTTAGCCGTCTCTCACGATTTGTGGATGATCGATCCAAACACATCGTTCGTCCATCAGGCATTATAATTCGCTTAACGAATAGACAACATTTCACCAAGTTCTATCTTAACGATCTTTAATTCACTCAGTCAGTTTCCCCATTTAAAACAGAACATATTTATGGCAACTACTATGGTCAGACGAAATGCAGCGTCTAAGGTTTCTCAGGTCTATGGGTATAGAAAGCTTGAAGAATTTATGCGAGGCTGGGTGAATTATTTAGATATCTCGGTGTACTATCGATCGATACCAGTTTAAGCATCTTATATGCGGTTTTGAAAACAGAGGGATTTTATACGAGTGAACCACAAGAGGGGGCTGCGAATTCTTCTCAAGGCAAGCCTTGTGCGTGAAATTTGGTGGTGGTCAGGGAGAATGCACCCGTAGATGGCTTCATCGTGCAAATGGATGATGAGTCTGATCTCTTTTTCGATCTGAGGAAATCGATTTCCCAGACGAATCCCGTATTCTTTTGGTGTTTCAGAAACAGTATGTTTCAGGCCGCTTAACCGGCCCCAGCGCAGGAGGAGTTTATAAACATATTCTGCTGTACGTGAAGTATCGGAACTACTTAAGATTTTGATCCATAGGGTGAAAAAGAGATTCATTACATAGTAGATGACCCATAATAGAAGTTTCCATATCCCCTGTTTATCTTTTTCCTCTTCTGTCTTCGCAAAAAACCACTTTAACTTTAAAAAAAGCCATTTTAACTTTGCAAAAAACCATGTTAAGAAAAGTGGAAGTATTATACCAACCATAAACAACAGTATCACAAAGGCAAGGCCTATGAAGAGATAATGAATAGTTTCTATGTCTCCTCCATATCGGTTTATAAATGGCAATTCTGGCGCTTTATCTCCGAATTGACCAGGTCTAAAGGAGGAAAAAGCAAAGGCAATCAAAATTTGGCCAATGGACTCTTTCATGGTTCCGAGTAGGTTGGAGCCAGCCTCAGCGACGGTTTGAAGTGCCGGCAAAAATAGAATAAATAGCCCTCCTCCCAGCATTAAAGTGATGAACATAAAACTTAAGACAACTCCTGCGCCCTTAACATAGGTGACAGCCTCTTCTTGAAAGGCACTTTTTGTGCGAACAAGACCCATTGAGAAGAGACCCAGCAAAATAAAGGAGATTAATGATTCTGTGGATGAGGATTCTATGGAAATAGAACCGCCTTTTACCACAATGACCAATTTAATCAATAGCAGAAAAAACAAAAAGGCTAGTCCAAGGTCGAAACGGTGGCTGATTATTGTTTGTTCGGTGGGTTTTGTCCATAACCGAATTCCACCGAACCAAAGTATCCAGACACATAGGAGGATTAAGATCAGAGTGAACCAGTCTGCTATTGCCCGGTCTAATAAAAAGAATTCCGGCACCCAACTCAGACGCCAGAAGGGGAACTCGAGCTTGTAATAACGATGAGAGAGCCAAAAAGAGGAACACAACAATCCCAATAGGTGAAGGGCAATTACATATATCCGACGCCATCCCTGTTGATTGAGGACACAAGTCATGATGGTTGCTAAAAAAAGAATTGCTGCAGCTTCCGGCAGGGGAAACGGTTTTTGCAAGATAGAGGTAAAGATAAAAGAGGTGCATGCATAAAAGCAGCTTAGCATCATCCCAGCGGATGAAAGGATCAGAAGAATGTTTTTACGATTTTTCATTTTTTTCTATTCTCAGGGACCAGGATGTCATCCAGATAAAATATATCTTCTTTTCGCAGCCCATCAATTATTTTAAAATCGTTGGATTTTTTTGTAAGGACAAAACGAACGGGAATGCTTCTATGTCTCATGAATGCCATGGCAGAGCGGAATTGACCGCACTTGTTGCAGGCAAAATAGATGCTGCTGACACCCCACGGGATCTGATAACCTCTCGTTAGGATGTCTGTTATCGGACCAACTTTCTTGACGCCAATTCTGGCAAGGGATTCGAGCAAAAATTCTATTTGTTGGGTACTCCTTGAGATGGGTATAATGTTTGATCCTCCCCCAGGAATATGACCATTTGTGGCAAATCCCACGGCGATACCCCGACGATTCATTTGAAGAACGAGAGAGGCGATAACTTCCAAGCTTCTTTCAAAATCCTCCATTGCCTGTTCATTTTCAAATTGATCAACATCGAGGAGAATGAGTGATTTTTCTTGTTCGGCAGGTTCACAAAGCTTCTCCTGCAACCGATTGTGTCGTGCGCTCACCTTCCAGTGAATACGTCGTGAAGGTCTTCCCGGTTGATAGTCTCGTGTTCCGAAAACAAAGATCGGGTCTTCCACCGGACTCCAGGCACCCGGAATACCATAGAACTCTCTTTTGGGAAGAGTAACCGGCCGGATGTTAACAATTCTGGGGTAAACAATGACCTCAAACCGATCCTTTACTTCCTTATTCCTGAAAAAGAAGCCGAATGAATCTCCCGCTCTCAGCATCGGAGAGCCCAAATCATAGACACCTCTCCGGTTTGGGAAAAATTCCCTGGAAAAAACGGATTGCTGGTACCAGAGAAGACCAATCTCTTCACTAATCCATTGGTTCGTATCAGATCCTACAATTTCCTTGGGAGCGAAAAGATTTATTTTGAATAGGATAGGGAGTAATTTTGAGTTGATTGCCCAAATATCTATTTTCAGCTTTCCCCCCGGAAATAGTCTTGTCCGGTTAAGTGCTATTTTGCATTTGACATGATTCAGGCTTGCCCGGCTCCATAGATAAGAGACAAAGCCCGTGGTATGAATAGCGATGGCAAATAGGGCCAATTCCGCTACATCATAAAGCAGGGCAAAGAACAGGCAGATAAAAATAAAGACTTGAATGGCAAAAACTTGGAAGATAGAGGTGGGGGCTTCAAGTAAATCCGGTCTCATTTTCCTCACTCTTATTTTCTATATCGGTACTGGAATTCGGGAAATAATTTCTCCAAGGATATGGTCAGGGTTTTCCCCGCTGAGTTTTGCTTCTTCGCTTAAAATGATGCGATGAGCGAGAACAGGCACTAACAGTTCTTTGATGTCGTCGGGAAGTACATAGTTACGTCCCTTTAAGGCTGCAAGGCCTTGAGCTGCCCGCATCAACCCTAATGATCCCCTTGGACTCGATCCGAAACGTAAGCTTTCATGGTTCCGGGTGGCAGCAACAATGTCGGTAATATATTCTCGAATCGGGTCGGATATCTTTATCTCCTTGCGTTGTCGTTGCATATGGGATAGCTGTTCAGGGTCGCCAACGGACGACAAAGTCATGAGAGGATCATCTTTCTGAAACCTTTCCAGAATGGCTACTTCCTCCGGCTTGTTAGGATAGCCCAGTCTTATCTTAAGCAGAAAACGATCCAGCTGCGCTTCTGGTAAGGGGAAGGTACCCTCAAGTTCAATGGGATTCTGTGTCGCCAGTACCAAAAATGGCTTTGGAAGCGGGATTGTCTGGCCATCAATAGTCACCTGGCGCTCTTCCATGCTCTCAAGGAGACTGGACTGGGTTCTGGGAATCGCTCGATTGATTTCATCTGCTATCAGAATATTTGTCAGAACCGGTCCTGGTTGGAATTTAAATTGTCCACTCTTCTGGTCATAGATGTTAAACCCAGTAACATCTGCGGGCAATAGATCAGGTGTGAACTGAATTCGTTTGAATGATCCCTTGATACTTTTTGCAAGGCTCTTGGCTACCAATGTCTTTCCGACACCCGGTACATCTTCCAGCAAGACATGACCATCAGCAAGAAGAGCCACTATAAGAAGTTCAAGTGATTCGGTTTTCCCAAGGATTACTCTGGATATATTTTCAATAATTTTTTTCCCTAATTCGAAATTCATAGTCTATTCATTTCTTGGTCAGGGTTTTAATCCGTATATGGAATGCAACGCAAAGTCGCATATGGGGCAATTAAAAGAATAACTGATAGCACAAACTGAAAAATTAGCAAAAACTTTTGGACGAAACACAGCCTCGTATGTCAAACTTAAGTGCCTTGTGAGAATCCGGCGGTGTGGATCCTCCTCCTGCTTGGTTTCAGATATAAAGCTGACATAAAATAAAAAGAAGTGCTTAGGGTAGTCGAACAACCAGAACCGGGATCGGGGAATGCTTGATCACCCATTTAGCAGTGTTGCCGACAAAGACATCGACGAATGTACCTTGGCCGCGGGTGCCCATGACAATGAGATCACAATTTTGTTCCTGCGCGGTTTCAACTATAACTTCGGCGGGTGTTCCGTTTTTGATTAAAACTTTATCGGTGACAAAGGCCTGTTCTTCGGTATCTACCTTGGATTCTTCAGAAAAGGCCTCTAGAACTTCCTGCAGGGCGATATGATCCCTTTATAGGGCAAGCCGTCCTAATTTAGTATTATTGCCGCGCCAACGGTCACGCGGGCAGGCGGCCGACGGCCGAATTAACACTTCGTTAGTCATAATAAACAATTCGTAAATATTAACTGTACA
>CAJHXW010000160.1_pt1 | contig 38664 bp, 34 predicted proteins | sample 9198581 | NCBI WGS metagenome assembly CAJHXW01 (sample SAMEA7708328, study PRJEB35096) | sediment metagenome | biome: marine neritic benthic zone biome [ENVO:01000025]; feature: sediment [ENVO:00002007]; material: shallow marine sediment [ENVO:03000034] sea grass bed [ENVO_01000059] ...
CAACGTTTTTTTATCGATTTTCCCTTGGCGGCTGTTGGCCACCGGGTGGGCGGTCCCGCCAAGGTGTCGGTGATTGCCAGCGGACTGTTTGGGTCCATCTCCGGCAGTGCCATTGCCAACACGGTTTCAACCGGCGCCTTTACCATACCCATGATGAAAAAGGCCGGATTCAGACCTCACATTGCCGGTGGTATTGAACCGGCGGCTTCCATTTCAGGTATGTTTATGCCACCAATTATGGGTGCTGGCGGATTTATTATGGCTGAATTAACCGGGGTCCCCTATTCCAAGATTATGCTGGTGGCGATTTTTCCTGCGGTTATGTATGTGTTCAGCGTGTTCGTTATGGTGCACTATGAAGCCAAGATGCATAAAATTGTTGGTGAAAAAAGCGAACACAGTGCCTGGACGATTCTTAAGGAACAATGGTTATACATTGCACCGCTGGTGGTGATTACCATTTTAATGCTGACCGGTTTTTCACCCGGTTATTCGGCCATTATCGGTATGGCCACCTGTGTGGCCGTCAGCCATAAAACCCCTGAAACAAAGATCGATCTCACCATGGTCTGGATTATGGCACTGGCTCTGGTGGGGATCTGGGTGGTGCCGATGGGTACCCCTTTCATGGGAAAGACAGCGGCTGAGTCATTGAAATCGGCGATGAGTGGAAACGGTATCATCGTTGCCGGTCTGATCCTGGCGGTGGTGATTGCCGCCATTCGCCAAAAAAGGGGCGCAGATATCAAATCAGAGATGGTAAAATTTGTGGCAGCCTCCCGGAAGGGTGCTGAAAGCAGCCTGAAAATTGGTGCTACGGTCGGCGTAATCGGTATCATCATCGGGGTATTGACCTATTCCGGTCTCATGCTCACTTTTGCTGATATTATCATCGATCTCGCTGCCGGTCGGTTGTGGTTAACCATTTTGCTTATTGCATTTGCATCGCTGGTTTTGGGAATGGGCGTGCCGGTGACCGCGGCTTATCTGATCACGGCCGTTGTCGCTGTGCCGGCCTTAATTCATCTGGGTGTCAATGAGATTGCAGCTCACATGATCGTGTATTGGCTTTCCCAGGATTCCAACATTACTCCTCCGGTGTGCATTGCTGCCTTTGCCGGGGCGACCATTGCCAAGGCCAATATGTGGCGGACCGCGTTTGCGTCCTTTAAGTTTGCCAAATTCCTGTACCTGGGTCCATTTTTATTCGGTTATGTTCCCGGCTTTTCTTTGAACGGAAGCGCCATGGATATCATCAAGGCCTTTGTACTGATTTTACTCGGGACCTATGGATATTCCTGGATCTTAAGTGGTATCTGGATCGGAAAACTTAAGGGGATTGGTAAAAAATCTCCGGCAAGCTGATCGGGTTTTATAATTTTTATTCGAGATTCTTTTTTTAAATGTGTATAGAGGCAAAAAAATGACACTTCCAAAGGTTGAAATTAAAAGAATTCTTTATGCAACAGATCTTTCCGAAAATGCCAGGTATGCATTCGCATATGCACTGAGTCTTGCCAATCTCTATGGTTCGCGGATTATTTTTTTGCATGTGCTGCCCGAAGCCTCCGAGTTTTTGGATTCACATGTCATCGGTTATATTAGTGCAGAACGGTGGGAGGAGATAAAAGCCCAGCATTTTTCCGAGGCAAGGGAAGCTATCATTGGAAAAAAACGAGATTCTGGAGCAGCCAAAGCCGTTTTAGATCAGTTTAGCGAGGATGCAAAATTAGGGCCGGAAGGTTCCGGCTTGATTACAGATGACATTATTGTAGAAAGAGGAAATCCGGTTGAGCAAATCCTAAAACAGGCTGAAGAAAAAAAATGTGATCTCATAGTGATGGGAACTCACGGGCAGGGTACACTGGAAGATGTCATGATGGGCAGCACTGCCAGACGGGTGCTTCGGCGCTCGAAAAAGCCTGTTTTGGTAGTAAGACTGCCTTAAACATAGATTTTCACGGTAAAACTCTATCCAAAATTAAGAAATAGACATTCCTTCAAATATTTTTTTCTATTACCCACACAAGAATTTTCAACTCTGTTGGTGGAAATTTATATAGACCTGATTGATGTGTCAGAATAATTTCTCATAATTCTGATATAATTTTTTAATGAGCGACATGTAAGTTATAGGGCTTTCTTTTTAGCACTTTTAATCCATAAGGACAGACTGCCGAGCATATTCCGCAGTTGTGCCCCTTGTGATACTGAAAGTAGTGTTCTTTTTTCCATTGATCGCATGCCCGTACATCCAGTATCTCTTCACGCGGCAATCCTGGATACCATGCATTGCCTGACAATGCCTTTGCAGGGCAGGCTTCGACGCAGCGAGTACAACGACCGCAGAAGCTTCGCTCTATTGGTCGGCCACAGGGAAGTTCAATGTCGGTGAAAACAGTCCCCAATCGAATCCATGAGCCGAACGCACGCGTGATAAGTTGACAATGACGGCCTACCCAACCCAATCCTGCTTGGGTTGCTGCAGTTTTGTGAGGAAAATCTCCTTTGATATTAACCATATCGGTACGATTCGAAGCTGCCAACAGTTTGGATCGAAAACCTCTGGCTTTGATTTCGGCTGCTAATGCTCCTGATAATTCATTGATACGGTTATTCACTTTGGCATACTCATCAGCATATGTTTGGTTAGGACCGTTCTGGATACTGATCATTATTTGAGGATTTATTGGAATACCCCATGAAAGGGCGAAAGGAAATCTATGTCCTGTTTCATCCTGGGGTGTGGTAAAATCCCGAAGGTCAGCCGCACCCCATCGAGCAATCTTCTGTGCTTCCATCCACTCAGCCAGCCAGGCGGGAGTAGCTGTTGTAAGAGCAGACAATTCATACCTCAGTATTTCTTAGTTTTAATAGTATATATATTTAGGGAAACAGTATAATACTCTTGAGACGAGCGGAACCCCAATCAAGGGGATAAGAAATGCATAGCTTTTTCAGCTTACATATCTGATTTATAGAACTGTTCCGGATCGGTAACCGAATCGGGTTTTGGAGTATATTCGGTGGGAACAGTCCCTTCCTTGAAGCATTCAAAAATTGTTTCTTCAGACTCGGGAATAGGTAAAAGGCCTGTTTCCGCATCGATCTGGGAAAAAACAACACCTTCAGGCACCTGAAATATCCGTACTGGTTTTTTATCAAGTATGCGTTTCATAAACCCAAGCCAGATCGGGCATGCTGCCTTGGAACCGGTTTCATATACTCCCAGTGAGCTTTCTTCGTCAAATCCAACCCACACACCGGATATATAACGTGGCGTATATCCGAGAAACCAGGCATCAAACAGGTCGTTTGTTGTCCCGGTCTTGCCTGCGGTTGGCCTGCCCAATGCTTTGGCCCTCCATCCGGTTCCATTTTGTACAACCCCTTCAAGGAGGTGGGTCATGATAAAGGCGGTTGTCTTTTCTATTACCTTCTCCTTTGTCGGGGCGGACTCTTCAAGAACGTTCCCATCTCGATCAATAATTTTTTTAATAAAAACCGGCTCAACAAGATAACCGGAATTGTTAAAAACCGAATATGCATTGACCAGTTCAAGCAGAGAAACACCTGAAGACCCCAGGGCTATTGAAAGGTCTCTGCTTAAATTGGACGTGATACCGAGCTTTCGGGCGTAATCTCTTGCATAATCTATTCCTATGTCCTGCAGGATTTTTATGGTTACCACATTTCGGGATTTTGCCAGAGCGGTTCGAAACAGAGTGGGTCCGTAAAATTTTTTCCCATAATTTTTTGGCTTCCATTTTAAATCCATTTCTTCATCTTTAAACACGATGGGGGAATCGATGATCATGGTTGCCGGTGTATACCCCATATCGATGGCTGCAGCGTATATAATAGGCTTAAAAGCAGAACCGGGTTGCCGTCTGGATTGTATGGCTCTGTTAAACTGCGTTTCTCTGGCATCACGGCCGCCTATCATTGCTTTTACATGGCCTGTTTCTGCCTCTAAACACAAAAGGGCGCCTTCGGCTTTTGGAACCTGTTCCAGCGCAAGACTCCATAAATCACTGTCTTTATTTTTATCTTTTACTTCTACCAGTATAACATCGCCTTCTTTCAGGACTCTGCCGGGATGTTTAACCGCCTTTTCGCGGAAAGGAATTTCAGGATCAGGCTTTCTTGCCCAATCCATATCCGCAATTTCAATGACGCCCCGGGCGTTACCCATCCGAACGACAGTTGTGTCGCTTTTATCATCAACCTTTATTACAACACCTTCAATGGTATTTCCTTTTTCAATAGGGGTTTCGTCGAGTTCAATCTGAAGTTCGTTTGAAAAGGTTTCGATTTCTTCTTTTTCCAAACGTTTTACAGGACCTCGATAGCCCTGGCGTTTATCAAGGGCTTTAAGACCTTTTTCGATTTCTTCTCGAGCATATTTTTGCATCTCGATATTTACACAAGTATAGATTTTAAGACCTTCCCGGTATAAAATTTCAGGTCCGTATTTTTTTTCTATATACCGCCTGACATGTTCGGTATAAAAAGGAACCTTTTCAATATACCAGTTCCGCCTCGGTTGAATATCAAGCTGTACATTGATGGCACTGGTGGCTTGAATATTTGTAATATACCCTTCGGCAACCATGCGGTTTAAAACATAGATCTGGCGTTGTTTTGCTCTTTCAGGAAATCTGAAGGGAGAATATCGACTGGGCGCTTGCGGAAGTCCTGCCAAAACAGCACATTCGGCAAGATTTAAATCCTTAGCGGGTTTTCCGAAATAATTTTCCGAAGCTGCCTCCACACCATAAGCTGCATGCCCCAGATAAATTTGATTTAAGTATAAATAAAGAATTTCTTGCTTGGAAAAAGCCTTATCAATCCGATAGGCAAGTATGGCCTCTTTTATTTTTCTGGTATAACTTCTTTCCGGTGTTAAAAAGAACGATTTGGTGACCTGTTGAGTAATTGTGCTGCCCCCTTGAACAATTTCACCTGCTTGAAGGTTTTTTATAAAGGCTCTGATGATGCTGAAAAAATCTACCCCCTGGTGTTTATAAAATCTTGCATCTTCTGAAGCTATGAATGCCTCGATCAGCATGGCCGGCATTTCCGATAAAGGAACGACAACTCTGCGCTCATGATAAAACTCAGCAATTTTTCTGTTGTCGTTGGAATATACCTCTGTTATTATAGAAGGATGATAATCTGTTAAAGAAGAAATTTTAGGTAGATCTTTGCTTAAATAAAAATAAACGATAGCAGATGCAAGGATGCCGAATAAGATGAAAAAAGCCGCTGCCAACAGGGAATATTTAACAATTAACCTTGCATTGATTCCTTCGGTCGGTCTGGCGCGTTTTTTTAATATTTCAGAGGAACTTCTTCGCTGAGCCATGATTGTCATACTCCTGAAAATTTTAATCTCTTGTTCGGGCTGTCCTACCAGATTTTAAACGTTTAAGCAAGCTATACTGCCAATATAAAAAAGAATTTGACTTTATTTCCGGTTGTGGGTACTTGAGTGGCAATTTAAATTTACTCAGGTTTACAGTTCAAGGGTTTACGGTTGTAGTAAGATAAAGAGCATAATGCAAAAACACCTCCTTGGTGAACCTGTAACCTTAGCAGTATAGGAATTATATTTTATGGCAAAACTTGATTTTAAGAAAACAGGGGGGCTTATACCTGCGATTGTCCAGGACTATGAAACAGGTGAAGTATTGATGCTTGCATATATAAATAAAGAAGCATGGGAGGCCACTCTTTCTACTGGAAAAGCAACTTATTTCAGTCGAAGTCGACAAAAACAGTGGATAAAGGGGGAAACTTCCGGAAATATGCAGATTGTCAGAGAAATCAGGATAGACTGTGATGATGACACGGTTCTATTCAAAGTGGAACAGATTGGCGGTGCTGCCTGCCACAAAGGATACAGAAGCTGTTTTTATAAGAAAGTTGAAGACAAAACTGTCGAAGTAATTGAAAAACGGGTCTTTGACCCCACGGAGGTATATAATAAATGAAAAATAAGTTAAAACTGGGACTCCCTAAAGGAAGTCTGCAAAATGCAACCATTGCGCTATTTAAACGTTGCGGATGGAGGATTAACGTCAATGGAAGAAGTTATTTCCCTGAGATAAATGATGATACAATTGAATGCGCGATCTGCAGGGCACAGGAGATGTCCTGTTATGTTGAAAGCGGCACACTTGATGCCGGGCTGACAGGCAAGGACTGGATAGCTGAAAACAGTTCCGATGTGTATGTTGTGGAAGACCTCGTTTATTCCAAGGTTAGCGCAAGACCTGCTAGATGGGTTCTTGCTGTTCCATACGATTCACAGATCGATAAACTTGAAGATCTTGAAGGGAAAAAGATTGCAACAGAACTGGTAGAATTTACAAAAAATTATTTTTCTCAGCGAAATATTGACGTAGATGTTGAATTTTCCTGGGGAGCGACTGAGGGAAAAGTGGTATCAGGACTTGCTGATGCCATTGTAGAAGTTACAGAGACCGGAAGTACCATAAAGGCCCATGGATTGCGTATTATACATGAATTGATGCAGACAAATACCCAGCTGATTGCAAACCACCAGGCCTGGAGTAATTCAGGCAAGAGAGAAAAGGTTGAACAGATCGCCCTTTTGCTTAAAGGCGCCCTTCTTGGAGAAAAACTTGTCGGTTTGAAAATGAATGTTCCTGAAAAACAAATGGAAAAGGTTGTTTCCATGCTGCCGAGTTTAAATGCACCAACGGTTGCCCACTTATACCAGACTGACTGGTTTTCAGTTGAGACCGTTGTTAACTCCAACATTGTAAGGGACCTTATACCACAGCTTCTTAAAAACGGTGTTGAAGGTATCATCGAGTATCCATTGAATAAGGTTGTATGACTTTTCTTTGCCATAAAGGCAATGAACTGATCAGAATAAAAGGACAGAAAATTGATTGCAAAACGAATAGACGAAATCACATCATTTATTGTCATGGATGTCCTTGAAAAAGCACACGAGATGGAATGTGAAGGGACTCATATCATCCATTTGGAGGTGGGTGAACCGGATTTTGATACTCCGCAGTGTATTAAAGCCGCTGCATGCAAAGCCCTTGAAGAGGGACATACACACTATACACACAGTCTTGGCTTGCTTGAACTTAGAAATACAATTTGTGAGCACTATTTTTCCAAATATAAGGTTTCAGTTGATCCGGATCAGGTTATTATCACATCCGGCACCTCTCCTGCCATGTTTCTCTTGTTTTCCGTGCTGCTTGAAAAAAAAGATCAGGTGATTATTTCAGATCCTCACTATGCCTGCTATCCTAATTTTATCCGATTTGTCGAAGGAGAAGTTGTTACGGTCGAAGTGCACCAGGAGGACGGCTTTCAATACAGGCCTGAGGAAATCGCTAAAAAAATTTCAAACCGAACAAAGGCTATTTTAATAAACTCACCATCTAATCCCACGGGAAACCTTTTATCTGAAAGACGTATGAAGGCGATTGCTGAATTTTCACCGTATATCATTTCGGATGAAATCTATCAGGGACTGGTTTATGAAGGAATTGAACATTCTATCCTTCAATTTACGCAGAATGCATTTGTACTAAATGGATTTTCCAAGCTCTATGCGATGACCGGACTGCGTCTCGGATATCTGATTGCGCCTAAACCATTTATCCGGCCCATGCAAAAACTTCATCAGAACTTTTTTATCTCTGCAAATTCCATGGTTCAAAAGGCGGGAATTGCCGCCCTGAAAGAAGCAGGGGATGATGTCAGGAAAATGAGGAAGACATATAATAAGCGAAGAAAGTATATGATTCGCCGATTAAAGGAGATGGGACTTAAAATTACCGTGGAGCCGACAGGGGCCTTTTATGTCTTTGCTGATGCCCGGCATATATCCCATGATTCCTATAAACTCGCCTTTGATATCCTTAAAAAGGTCCATGTGGGTGTGGCTCCGGGTATCGATTTTGGAAGGAACGGTGAAGGATACCTCAGGTTTTCCTATGCAAACTCAATGGAGAATATTGCCGAAGGAATGGACAGGTTGGAGAAATATCTTGATAATCAAATCTGCTGAATTTGTGACAAGTGCTGTTAAGCCATCACAGTATCCTCCGGCTATTTTGCCGGAAATTGCTTTTGCCGGGCGGTCCAACGTCGGTAAATCTTCTCTTATCAATACTTTAGTAAACAGAAAACGTCTGGTGAAAACCAGTTCTACACCCGGTCGAACACAGCTTATCAACTTTTTTAACATAAACGAAGCGTTTTCTTTTGTAGATATTCCCGGATATGGATATGCAAAAGTTCCGGCAGCTGTAAAAAAAAACTGGGGACCTATGATTGAAACGTATATTACAACAAGAAAAACGCTCAAAGGTGTTGTGCTGATTATGGATATCCGGCGTAAACCCGGTCCGGAAGAGATGAACATGCTCGATTGGCTAAATCACTACGACATTCCCTCTATACCCGTATTGACCAAATCCGACAAATTTTCAAAAACAAAGCAGCAAATACAACGAAAAGAAATCGCAAACACTCTTTCGGCAGACAAAGATAACTTGATTCTGTTTTCAGCAAAATCACGACAGGGAAAAGAAAAGGTTTGGGATGCGGTTAAAAAGCTGATATGATTTAGTTATTTGAAAGTCCGATTTAGACAGTTTTTAAAAAGTTCAAATTCCCCCGCTAAAAAGCAACGGGATAAAAGGGCGGACAAATTTTGTAATCATGAGGCGTACTTATCGTACGTTGAATGATTACGAAATGCAGTACAACGCAGAAGCTGGACTTTTTACGAGACTGTCATAATTGCTTATAAGCGAAAGGAGCAATCGAATGTATAAAAAAAAAGGTCTTATGTTTACTATGTTTCTGGCTAGTTTCTTTATTTTTGTTTCGGTTTCATTTTCAGGCTCCCTTTTAAAGGAAGGTCTGTGGGAAATTACTTCAAAGATGGAGATACCGGGCATGCCGGTTCCGATGCCTCCCATTACGTTTAAACAATGTATGACGAACCAAAACCCTGTGCCCAACCAGTCTCAGTCAGGCCAGGAATGCCGCACAAAAAACGTCAAAACAAAAGGAAACACAGTATCATGGGACATGATTTGTGATTCTCAGGAGGGTGAGATGAAAAGCAGCGGTAAAATTACTTATAAAGGTGACCGGTTCAATGGAGTCGTTATGACGGACATACCCGGACAGGGACAAATGAAAATGACAATGACCGGCCGGCGTATCGGAAAGTGCAAGCAGTAAAGATATAGATTTTGAGCAAACCGCTACAAATCATGTCAGTGCAGTGGCTGGCCGGTGTATTGTTACACTGATGATATGCTTTGTATTCTGTCAAAAATTTGGCAGAAAGCACAGTCATGGCATCCATTCTATTTTTTACCGGCAGACTCAAAGAACTTAGCAAAATTTAATATAATCCCTTATTTTGTTGCTAAAACAGACATATCCTCTTTTCCTTCTAATCACAGCATCAGAACTGGCATATTTTTTGCTGTTAATAAAATTGCTGTTTTTGTCTTTTAAAGATACACTTTTTCCACAGAAAATGGTATAAAGACCCACCTGAAAAATAGATGGAACCAGTTTGTATGGAGGTTTTATGCTGCTGTGTTCAAATATTGCTTTCAGATACTTTTACATAAAAATTCCGGCGGACTGGCTGCTGATAAAGCGGATGGCTTCTTTATACGCGGAAAATAGCCTGGTCAAAAAGGTTCTTGTCTTTCATTCTCCCCATCGATTTTTTTCCCGGTTTAAAAATATCGTTAACAGTTGTAAGGATTCACTTGTAAAAGACGACTTATCTATACAGACTTATAGCGAAAAATTTCCTATTTTTACAGCCAGGGAGGTAGATAAAGCTACCGGTCTTGGACAACGAATAAAAAAAGGCGAAATAATTTGACTGCACAAACAGGAGGAAAAATGGCTAAATCGAAAAATAATACACTTTCATATCATCTGGCTGCGGTTAAGGAAGGCAAGCGAAGTTTTGAAAATGCCTTTCAAAGTGTGACCCGGATGATTTTGGAAAGTGAAATTGAAAAGGTAGTAGTAAATGGCAAAACGACTTACGATTTCAGCATTTTCCGAACCGGGAAAAAACATATCATAGGGATGTATGATGAAATCAACAGTTTTGTCTCCTATGTAAAGGACGCTTCAGAAGGTGGGTCTTCCAGAGAAATGGCTTTTGTGCTGGTCGGTGAACCTGGAAATGGTAAGACATTTTTAGTGGAATTTCTCAGTGCCAAATACCGAAATTTTTTGTCCGAAGATAAAAATCGCAGATACACTTTTAAATTTCTCAATATGGACAAGCTCGGTAAGTATGGAAGGATTACAACCATTGAATCCCAGACATACGAAGACCCTGTAGTCCTGGCTATGAACCTCTTTGAATCTCCTGATGAAAATAAGGCATTTCTCGCTAAGCAGATCGGGTTTTCCGATAATGAAATTGAAAAGCTCTACGAAGACTATCGGCCCATGGGCGCTTGCAGCGGTTATATCTGGAACGATATCGTAAATTTTACAAACGGCAACATTGATGAAATGCTAAAATTTGTCGAGATCATTCCTGTCCCTTTGAGTGAAAGCCTGGGAACTGTGACTGGAAAATACCCTGCAAAAGATAAGATCACCTCTTCCGCGGTCGATTTACTTGGAGAAGAATCCATCCAGAGACTGCTTCATATTACAGATACCAACAATCCGTACCGTTTTGACTTAAGAAGGGGAGCACTGGCCCGTGTTGCCGGCGGAGGCATCCATTTTTCCGATGAAATATACAAAAACAAAAAAGATCTGGTTCAGGTTTACCTGGGAGTCATCCAAAACCGTATGATTGAAATCGATGGATATAAATGGCCCATTGATACTCTGATTGTTGCCACAAGCAACAACTCAGAATTCCACAGATTTCTCTCTGAAAAGGAAGAGGCGCCGATTATAGACAGATGCCGCATCTGCTATGTTTCTCATAACACAAATTACAAAATGCAAAAAGATCTTACGGCTTATGCCATAGGAAGTGAAACACGAACCACGCTGACACGGGATTACCTGCACCAGGACCCCAATTTGAATTATGCGACATCCGTAGCCTCGGTACTTACGCGCCTTCCCCGATCCGAAAAACTTACACCGGTTGAGACAATGAAACTGGCCGCAGGAGAAGTCGCCGGAGAAAAAAGCATTAAAACACTTGCCGAAGTGATCGACACGCTTAACCAGGACCCTGAAATCATCAATCGTTTTGGTCAAAAGGGCATGGGGCAAAGAAACCTTGGCAGAGCCATCCAGCTTTTAATTGAAAGCTCCGAGACAAATGAAGGCGAGTGCATGTTTGCCTACGACATTTTCAGGGCTTTGGAAAGGATAGTTCTGGACTATGTAACCGAAGCAAATGACAGAACCAAGTACATCGAAGATCTTAAAACCGCCAAAGGTCTTTACCGTGAACGAATCATGACTGAAATGTTCAATGCATACATGGATGAGCCCTTTGCTATTCGAAAGGATGTGATGAACTATGTAAACATGATTATTGGTATTGACGCCGAAAATCTTGGGCCGGATAAAATGTGGAAGTATAAGGATCCCCAGACAGGGGAATTGAAGGCTTTAAAGATCGACGAGCGATATATCAACAGTATTGAGGAAAGGCTTGAACTGAAGACAAAGGAACAACGTGAGGCATTCAGGACATCCATTAGAAAAATTTACGGCCAGAAGATTTCCGTCGATCCTGATTACGATTTCATGGACAATCTGGAACTGGTCAAAGCGGTTACCGATGTCCGGCTCAAATCCGATATTGCAGGCGCAGGGAGCCTTATAGGCGCGCTTGCAAACCGTACCAACGAGGAAAACCAGAAGCTGTATGACCGCATGGTCGATACCATGCTCTCCAAACTTAACTATTGCAAGACATGCGCACAAAAAACCATTGAGTACTTTTGCACCCAGGAGGATGAAACGTAAAAAAGTTGAACATAGAACATCGAATCGTCAACATCGAATGTTGAATGGAAAAAGATGAAACAGAAGAATTAATTAAAATTTTCGTTGCGAGTATCAAAAGCGCTGAAAAGAAACACAAATAGGATTTAAATGGCCGGTATTGGTTTTTTATTTGATCCTAAAATAATTTGAAGAGCGGAGCGACATCATTATTCGATGTTCTACGTTGGATGTTCGATGTTGGACGTTCATCTACCAAAACAACTTATCGCTTATACACGGAATATTCCCGGTATAAAGTGTGTATAAGGACCCAATTAACGAAAAGACGAATATGAACCATGGACCCAAAGCGTATAAAATTCTATAACAGACTCAAAAGGGAAGGCCTTACTCCTGAGCGGGAGCAGAAGATTCTCTCTGAGTTATACGATGAAGGCTCCCACGACCTTCCTGATGATGTTTCGCCTTCCGAATCTGCAGGTACAAAAACATTCTTTCATGTACCTTACACCATCTATGAATATAATGATCTTAACGCGCTGCAGGCTTTTACAGCACTTCAAAGTACTTATAATACCAGCCTTAGATCCATTGACGAACTCCTGGAACGTGATAGACAGCGGGAAAAAGACGGATTTCCCAAAAAGATAAACGTGGGTCGGCTGATCAAACCCGGAAAAGGCGATAAAGATAAGATAGTTATCATTCCCACCACCGTAGAGGAAAAATTTATTCATGACAGTTTAAGACAGGATACGGATGAAGAACAGCCCTCTGGAGGAACAGGAGATGGTGAAGAAGGCGAAGTAATTGGCGAACAACCCATTCGGGAAGAGGGCGCTTCCGGAGCAGGACCGGGAGAAGGAGAAAGCGGACCTCATGAGATGGAGTCTAGCGCTTACGACCTTGGCCGAATTCTCACAGAAAAATTTGAGCTTCCTAACCTCAAAGATAAGGGCAAAAAGCGATCCCTTACACGTTATACCTATGATCTGACAGATAAGAATCGTGGATTCGGGCAGTTTCTGGACAAGAAGGCAACTCTGCGGAAAATTCTTGAAACCAATATTACCCTTGGCAATGTGCCCGATGCCAGCGACATCGATCCAACGCGCTTTTTAATTTCCCCATGGGATAAGGTCTATCGAATTCTCTCACGGGAAAAGGACTACGAGTCGCAGGCGATGGTTTTTTTCCTCAGAGACTACTCAGGTTCCATGGCAGGAAAACCAACAGAGATCATTGCGGCCCAGCATGTCATGATTTACAGCTGGCTCATGTACCAGTATGACATGCAGGTGGAAACCCGATTTATCCTTCATGACACTGAAGCAACTGAAGTCAAGGATTTTTACACTTACTATAATTCGAAAGTCGCAGGAGGCACCAAAGTGGCTTCTGCATACAGGCTGGTTAACGAAACCGTGGAAAAGGAAAACCTGGCCAAAGATTACAACATTTATGTATTTCACGGTACGGATGGAGACGACTGGGACACGGAAGGAAAGGAAGCCATTCCGGAGCTGAAAAAAATACTGGCCTATGCTAACAGGATAGGAATTACCATTGCCCAGCACTCATACGCTACGAGTCAGACCAGCGAAGTTGAAAAATACCTTAAAAAATCGAAACTACTGGCCGAAAAGAATGATCTCCTCAGGCTCGACGTCATGGCCGAAGATGCAGATGAACCGCGTTTAATTGAAGGAATAAAGAAGCTGATTGGCGAATGAAAATTGGAACTTATCGACCAACATACAAAAAAAATCATGGAGGGATGCAAGGAAAGGGCTCTTGATGCCGGTCTGCGATTTCAGGATGAATCCCTGGAATATATTGTGACCAACAGAGACCTGCTTGAGCTGTCTCCCAAAGTGATGATTCCAACCCTTTACGATTACTGGGTCCACGATGTCCAGGTGTTGCAGGGAAAGGGTAAATATGAACTTTATCCCAGCAACCCCTATGAAACAGTCATTAATACACGGCCGGCCATCTCGTTTTATAATGACAACAATCCTGACTGGCTGAATGTAATGATTTTTTATCACGTTCTGGCACATATCGACTTTTTCCAGAACAATCAATACTTTCGTCATACCTGGGACTATGATTTTACAGGTCAGGCATTGGCGGATAAACGTCTGATCACCAGGCTCCGATCTGAAAAAGGAAGATGGGTCGATTACATTATTGAGTTTACTCGCAGTGTTGATAACCTTGTGGGATTTCATGATCAGCTTTCGGTTTTGAATCGTTCTTTGGCTGTGGCTCCTTCAACGATACTGGATTTTTATTTTGATGTGTTTTTGCAGACAGCCAAAAAAGCGAAAGTCAGTGATTATATAAAAGAAATTGAAAGATACAACGATTGTATTAAAGAGCACGGAGACCGGGGTGAAAAGCACTTTTTTTCCGAAATACGCACAAAACATCCAGAATTCGATGCAATGTATAAAAAAAGTCTTGATGAAAAGTCCGAAAAAAAATTCGACCTGATTCAACATATAATCAAACATTCCGCATTTTTAAAAAAGGATGAAAACAGTTGGATGAAAGCGGTTATGGAAGTCGTTCGCAAGACCTCCCTTTTCTTTCAGCCGCAAATCAGAACCAAAATCATAAACGAAGGATGGTCCAGCTACTGGCATGAAACCCTTTTCTTGAAGGATAACCGCATTAGGGGACATGAGGTGGATTTTGCCCGCGTCCACGCTTCGGTGACATCTCTGCCACGTGTGGGGTTAAATCCTTACGCACTGGGAATGCGCCTTTTTTATTACATAGAAGAGCTTGCTGATAAAGGTAAGTATTCCATTGAATTTAGGAAGCTTCTTGATACTCATAAACGAAAGCAGTTTGATGCAAATACAAAAAACGGAAAAGATTTTATCTTTAAAGTTCGTGAAAACCTGTGTGATTTTCTGTTTATAAATACCTTTGTCGATCAAGATTTTATCACTGCCAACAAGCTTTTTGTTTCCGGCCGGAGATTAAACCAGGACAGGAAGGTCTGGGAATTTTATGTTAAAAGCAGGAAAGCCAAAGATTACCGTAAAATGCTTATAGACACCCTCTACCATCCCCCGTACATTGAAATCGATGCGGAAAAATGCACCAATAATACTTTATATCTTGTACATCATTTTGAAAAAAAACCCCTGGTAAAAGAATTTATTTCCAACACAATGATGGGGATTGAATATCTCTGGGGTGGCCCGATCAAGCTTGAAACAAATGAGATTGTTCCTGCACCGCCACAGCCGCCTACCGGTTTTGTTCACGGATTTCCCGGTGGTCCTGTGAAGGAAGAGGTGAAAAAGCCGGAAATAAAGTGGCAGCGTGTTTTATATACCATGGAAAATCGAAAGATTTCCAAAAAGAATATTTAAAACGCTATGAATAAAATTCAAAAAGCAATGCAGCATTTAAATAAGAGTATGGGCAAATGGGATCAACGCGCCCCTGTTCCCTTTAACGAACTGCTTAAAATTCTTTCTACCGCACCCAATGAAGTGGTTCGCAATGTCTTCCAGGTTTTTCACGACATGGTCAAGTCCTATATTGTAGAAGGTGTCGATGAATATCCGGATGATCCCGAATCGATTCATTATGTAAACTATGATTGCAGCAGGCTCTTTGCTGAAGGCGCGGACCACCCCTTTTTTGCAGACAGGCTTTTTGCCAACAGGCTGGTCAGTCTTGTTGAAGCCTTAAAGCGTGGTGCGCAGCAAAACAAGATCTATATCTTTGAAGGTCCTCCAGGTTGCGGTAAAAGTACATTTTTAAATAATCTTTTAAAAAAATTCGAGGAATTTGCCAATACCCAGGAAGGGTTACGCTTTGAAACCGTTTGGCGGTTTGACCGTAAAATGATGAGCGGTTTTACGGAAAATGAAGCTGCTCCACTTTTAGACAAGCTATCTCAATTACTGGATACCCCGCTCTCTGAACGGGACCCGATCCTAAAGCAGCAAGATGCATTCCATTTTGACGAAGAATTTATCGAAATACCCTGCCCCAGTCATGATAATCCCATATTGATGATACCCAAAGAGCATCGCAGGGAATTCTTTGATGATCTGTTTAAAAATGATGAATTCAAGTGGAAGCTCTCCACAGAAAAAGAATACGAATGGGTATTCAGGGACAATCCATGCACCATTTGCAGCTCTTTGTACGAAGCCCTGTTAAGCAGATTTAAAAGCCCTGAAAAAGTTTTTGAAACAATATACGCAAGACCTTTTAAATTTAACAGGAGGCTTGGTGAGGGCATCAGTGTCTTCAATCCCGGTGACAAGCCCATGAGGCAAGACATCATGAGCAATGCCATGCTCCAGAGACGAATAAACAGCATTTTAAAGGACAGCAACCAGGTTAAATATATTTTTTCACAATATGCCAAAACGAACAACGGGATTTATGCCCTGATGGATATTAAATCCCATAACAAAGAACGGTTTATTGAACTGCATAACATAATCAGTGAAGGTATCCACAAGGTGGAAGATATTGAAGAAAACGTAAACTCACTCCTTCTGGCCGTGATGAACCCGGAAGACCAGAAAAATATCCAGGATTTCAAATCATTTTCAGACCGCATTGAATATATTAATATCCCATACGTCATGGATTTGGATACCGAGGTAGAAATCTATCGCAACATTTTTGGAAAACACATTGATGAAAGTTTTCTTCCCAGAGTGCTTCACAATTTTGCCAGGATAATCATTTCGTCCAGGCTAAGTACCAAGTCTGAATCCCTTCTGGAATGGATCGGCAAACCTGAAAAATATCGTCTGTATTGCGATGAAAACCTTCAACTTCTCAAAATGGAAATTTACACCGGACATATCCCCGACTGGCTGACGGAGGAAGATCGAAAAAAACTGACGGCAAAACTTCGGCGTAAAATCATTGCCGAATCGGAACAAGAAGGGTTACATGGCATTTCCGGGCGTGATTCCCTTAAAATATTCAATGGGTTCTACTCAATGTACGCCAAGGAAAACAAAATTATTAACATGTCGATTCTCTGTAATTTTTTTACCAAGGTTCGTAAGGAACTCAGCAAATCGATACCCGAGGGATTTCTCGATTCTTTAATTAGGATGTATGATTATACAATTTTACAGGAAGTCAAGGAATCCTTATACTATTATAATGAAGAGCAAATATCCCGGGAAATTCAAAATTATCTTTTTGCCGTTAATTTTGAAACAGGAGCCGTTGAAACCTGCACTTTCACTGGAGAAAAACTGGAAATTACCGAAGATTTTCTAGAGGGTATTGAAACCCGCCTGGTAGGAGCAAATGCGGATAGAAAAAAGCGCCTTGCTTTCAGGGAAGATACGCAGAAGGAGTATACATCCAAAACATTGACCCAGGAAATCATGGTTGAGGATAAGCCGGTTACTGAAACAAAGATTTATCAATCCCTTCTTGAAAGATATGTTTATAATCTTAAGGAAAAAGTTCTGGATCCGTTTCTTGAAAATGAGAACTTTAGGCGGGCAATAAAGGATTATGATGAGGAAGACTTTAAAGCTTATGACAAAAAGATTAAAAATGACGTTACATATTTGATAAACAATCTGTGCACCAGGTATCATTATACAAAGCAGGGTGCAAAAGAAGTCTGTATTTATTCAATTGATAACGATCTGGCAAAGAAATTTTCAAATCCCTGAAAAATCTAAAGGTAGTCTCTATTGGTTGCATTCATCTGGGCCTTTAAGCAATCGCAGTATTCGTCAAAGATAAAATACATACATCTGTTTCTTAAACGCGATTTTTCGTAATACACGCAGTTTTCCTGCTCAACACCGTTGCATGCCGTACAGACAGACATGATATCTTTTTTGCAGAAACTTACCACCGAACTAGCCATTTGGATCACCCCCTTAATTTGATTTCTATGCTTTGAAAAAAGCAATTTTTATTAAGATCTCTTTATTTTTATTATCGACACTTTTTAAAAAAATCTGAAGTTATTTTTTCCAAATTATGTCTAAACAAAAACATATTGCTTATTATTAATGAATGCAGAAATTATGCCAAAAAGAAAAATAAAAAAGCCCTTTTATTCAGGGCAATGAGAGCTATTTGCAAAAAAACAACAAAGTTTAATCGGACAAAATACGCCAAAATTTGCCAAAATTTGCCGAATTTTTATTCCGTGTGTCAAATTTTTGACTTGCGGCTAAGATTACAGGGACAAATAAACGAAAAGATCTGGCCACAGAGACAATTTAAAAAAGGCACTTTTCGAAGTTTACGATCATCTTTCCAAGCTTATACTGTTTCTCATCAATAGATTCCGTTTTAAACGATGAAAAACTCGTATATAAGAAGATCGTAAGGAAAAAACAGACCGAACATATTATAATTGATTTTAGTTTTAGATTTAGTTCAACAAAATGACAAGATTGCATTCAAGTTCTTTTTTAACGATCTTAAATACACTCAAACAGTCACCTCATTTAAAACGGAACATATTTATGAGAATTACTATAAAACAAAGGGATGTTTTAAAACTGGGCTGGTAAATTAGGGTAGAGTCTGATTGATCTGTCTATAATAGCGTATAGAGTCTATGGTGTATATAACCAAAGCGATCCAGATGAGGATAAATGTCCAGACCTGGGCCGTGGAGAACGGTTCATTAAATGCGAAAATCGCTAAAAGGAACATACCGCTGGGGGCGATATATTGCAGCAACCCCACTGTGGAAAGCAAAATACGTCTTGCACCCAGCGTAAAAAAAAGTAGCGGGACAGCGGTGACCAAAGAGGCTGCCATCAGGAGTAAATCCATTCCACGGCTTACCCTGAATATAGCTCCCATCCCCTTTGTATCTAAGTAGACCAGGTATACTAAGGCGGGAAGAGAAAGTAACATGGTTTCTACGGTTAGCCCTATTATAGAGCTCACCGAGACTACCTTACGGATCAAACCATAAAACCCGAACGTCAGGGCCAAAGTGATAGCAATCCAGGGAAAGACTCCATGGTGAAGGGTAAGATACAAAACACCGGCAGTGGCTAGGAGTACGGCCAGAATTTGAGGGGGTCTCAACCGTTCCCTCAAAAAGATTACCCCCAAAACAACGTTTACCAGTGGGTTGATGTAATATCCGAGACTTGCCTGCAAAAGGTAGCCGTTATTTACTGCCCATATGTATAGCAGCCAGTTACAGGCGACAAAGATTCCCGTTGACGAAAGAATAAACAGCATGCGTAAGTTTGTCACGACATCGATGAATTCCTGCCAGCGGCGCTGTAAAATCACTAAAGGCACGAGAAAGACAAAAGACCATACGATTCGATGCAAAATGATTTCCAGGGCAGGTACTGCTCCAAGCGCTTTCCAGTAAAAAGGACTCAGTCCCCATATTAAAAAGGCGGATGAGGCATATAAGACGCCTAAAACAGGCTGGTTTTTTGATTTGGATGGATGAGTATGAGTCATTGGTTGGTTGGATCTAAATAGATCTTAAATAGCCTTCATATCCTTTTATACTATTTATAATAAATCCCCGTTCTCTTGCCTGCACTGATGGATTCATATGGGAAAAGCCAGCCAGAAGAGGATCTTCTTTTAGCAATCTGTTAAAACAGGAGGTTAAAAAGTCACCTTTACTGTTTTTAATTTCTTTTGTAATAATATTATTCCATCGTAGAAGCTGGTTTAGATGTTTATGTAACATTTTGACCGCGTTTTCCTTCATTCCGTAATGGGAATAACATATATTCACTGGATTTTTCTTTATCAGGGTATCAATGCTTTCAGTTGATATCTCTAAAAAAAATCTGGGGGGAGTTGCAGGACGGAGATATTCACGATTAGAATCAATGGATAAAAATACTCCTCCGGCTTCACCGGCAAACAGATGTTCTTTAGTCAGATAGCTGACATGGTGAGGGGAATGTCCCGGAGTAAAGACAGGTGTTATAATATCAGATTTGAATTGATCGGCCTGAATAAAACGGTCGGAAGAGACAGGTTTAATCAAGCCATAGGCTTTTGCCGTTTCTCCAAGGGTTTTAATTGATCCCTCCCACAGGCGAGAAGGATCGACAAGGTGCGGTATTCCGGCTTTATGACAGATAATGGGAGATTCAGGGAAATGTGTGGCAATATTTCCCACACCACCTGCGTGGTCTATATGAATATGTGTAAGGAAGATATAATCGAGACGGCTGACTTTGAGTTCTTCTAAAGCTCTTGCCAATGCCTCTGAAGTTACGGATGGTCCGGGATCGACAATGAATGATATATTTCCCCTGTATAGCCAACAACCGATAAAATCATCAAATCCCGGCATGGGCGGAGGAAGAGTGATAAGAAAAAGGTCATTTGAAACACAGTCGATTTTTGCATCCAACAACTGTACCTACGGTTAATCGTAAAAACTGAGCGCTTCGCTTGAAGAGCACTACCTTCGAGGAGCGCTTCGTTTGAGGATAAAGGTTTTTGGTTTCAAGGACGTCCGTTCTTCAAGTCATTTGGTGACATTCTTTAAGGACTTTTTTAATCCATACACATCACCCTTTCCAGCTTTTTTATCTCTTCGACAAGGTTTAGCCTTTCTTCGTCGGACAAATTTTTACCGCATAAACGATTTTTAAGACCAAGAAGGATCATTTCTTGTCTGTATTCGCTGCAGGTATAAGGTTGTATATTTTCCATCTAGTATTATTGGAAAGCGTTAATTACATACGCTTTATAGTCTTAAGGGACTCTATGAATACCTGGTAAAACAGTTCATTATCGGTTAATCCCCTGCTTACGATTTTAGCGAAATCATCAATATTTTTTGAATTTATGATAATATGGACGCTGTATCTGAATGCCAGCATGCGATCCATGGTACGGAATTTGTTGCTTATCATTATCACAAAAGTATTTCGGCGTATAGCCATGGGCAGACGCTCAAGATATAACATCACCATGTTTTGGTCAAGGCTGTCGGAATTAAAGGTTTCGTTAATTACAATAAGATCATAAGCGTGATATCGCATCTTTTTTAACGCATCCCTGCCGGATTCCGCAACAGTGATATGATATTCCATTATATCAAGGGTCTTAATTATCTTTTTTCTGATATTGGGATCCTGTTCGCACACAAGTGCTGTGCTTCCTTCTTCCTCGATAAAATCAAAGGGTTTATCAGCGTCATCCAAGGTGTCTGTATAATATTCAGCAGAAGCCTCCTGCTTTTGGGCAGAATCTATATGAAGAACATTTTTGCATTTGGGGCATGGCGTGGATATAACCTTGCCGTCTGGAATTTTTTCATCAGGTATTGCAAACTTGCTTTGACATTTTTCACAGATGATATCCATAAGAGATGACCGCAAACCTCCTTTTTTTATTTAACGCGCCTTTCTTGAATAATTCCAGTCAACCTTAGGTTTTTCCATGGTGGTTGATTTACCACGGGAACTATCTATTAAATCAATTCCACGACCCACAACCCCCTTGCGAGAGGAAAAGGATATCGCTATATCTCGAGTGATAAGCCCCTGCTCATACAAACCGATAATATGAGTATCGAATGTGGTCATGCCAAAAGCAGTGCCGTCTTTCATAATGTTATAAAAAGTTTTTCCTTCTGACTCACCATTAAGAATAACATCCTGAACCCGCAGGTTTGCCCCCATAATTTCAAATGTTGCGACACGGCCTCCGCCAATTTTTGGAAGCAGCCTCTGGCTTACCGCCCACCTGACAGAATCGGCAAGGCGAATTCTTACCTGGTGCTCTTCTTCGATGTGAAACATACCGAGAATTCGGTTAATGGTCGATCCGGCATCAATGGTATGGAGGGTTGTCAGGACAAGATGCCCGGTTTCAGCTGCACTTAGTCCGATTTCTACTGTTTCCCTGTCACGCATCTCCCCCACCAGAATCACCTTTGGTGCCTGTCTGAGAGCGGCTCTAAGGCCATTTGCATATGTATCAAAATCGATACCGAGTTCTCTTTGGTTGAAGGTAGATTTTTTATGGGGGTGTTGATATTCAACAGGATCTTCCAGGGTCACGACATGAACGGATTTATTTTCGTTTACTTCATTTAATATGGCTGCAAGAGAGGTGGTTTTTCCGGATCCGGTGGCACCTGTTATAAAAATGATGCCATTTCTTTCCTCAGCGATCTTGTACATGGCATCAGGAAGGTTCAGCTCTTCAATGGTTGGTATTTTAGATTCCAGTTTTCGCAGAACAATAGAATGATAGCCTGACTGAGAGAAAATATTAACCCTGAATCGCGCTTTGCCGGGAAGGCTGTACGATAAATCGGATGATCCCTCGGATAACAGATTCTCTGTAAGGCGGCGATCACCATTAATAAGGTTAAGTGCGAAGATTTCTGTTTGAAACGGTGTCAGTTCCTTTAAATTAGGTCTCATCTTAACGCTGATTAGCTCACCGTCGCTCTCTACCTGAAAAGGCTTTCCAACCGTAAGGTTAAGATCGGAAACGTTTTTATGAGCGTCAAGCATTCTGGTTAGAATATGGTCAATTTCCTGTTTTTTCATAATACAACCTTATACTTCTGTAAAATCAGCAGGCGGCGCAGTTAAAAGCGGCCTGAATTTTGCCTTTTCATTTGATTTCATATAAGCTTCATCTGCACTTATCCACCCTTTGTTATACAGGTCCATTATGGCGTCATCTAAAAGTTGCATACCGTATTTTCTGCCCGTTTGAATCATGGAAGGAATTTGATGGGTTTTCCCTTCTCTTACAAGATTTCGCACTGCCGGATTTGCAATCAGTATTTCAAGTGCCACACAGCGTGCTTTTTTGTCGATTCGTTTAAAAAGGACCTGTGCAATAATAGCCCTGAGTCCATCGGCAAGGGTAGATCGAATCTGTGCCTGTTCATTCGCAGGAAAAACTTCGATAGCCCTGTCCACGGTTTTGGGTGCACTCGTGGTATGGAGTGTACCGAAAACAAGATGCCCGGTGGATGCGGCTTCTATGGCAAGTGCTATGGTTTCGAGATCTCTCATTTCACCAACCAGAATGATATCCGGATCCTCACGAAGCGCGCCCCGGAGAGCGGCTGCAAATGTATTTGTATGGATGCCGACTTCACGATGATTTACAATGCAACTTTGACTCTGGTGGACAAATTCAATGGGATCTTCGATCGTAATAATATGGTCTTTGCGGCTGCGGTTGGCCACATCTATGATTGCAGCCAGGGTTGTCGATTTTCCACTGCCGGTCGGACCTGTAACAAGAACGAGCCCTCTTGGAAGCGTGGCCAGTTTTGAGATAACACTGGGCAGGCCGAGCTGTTCGACTGTCATGATTGTACTGGGGATTTCCCTGAAAACAGCTCCAATACCATTTTTCTGCATAAAGAAATTAGCGCGATACCTGGCCAATCCGGGTATCTCGTAACCAAAATCAACATCTCCCGCCTCTTCAAATATTTTTACTTTCTCTTCAGGTGAAATTTCATAGAGCATGCTTCTTAATTCATCATCATCTAAAACCTTATACTTTATTCGTTCGATATCACCCCTTATTCTAAGTGCAGGGGGTTGTCCTGAAATAAGATGAAGGTCCGATGCGCCTTGCTCATTCATCAATTTAAAAAAAGCATCTATTTTTGCCATTATCAGCTCCAGGTTTTAATAGATTTATCTCGGCGTTTAAATTACTTTGACTTCTGCAGAAGTTTTAATTTCGAATCTTCCTCATCCGTTGACTTCATCGCCTCTTTTCCGATTTTTAGCAGCTTAGTGTGGGCTTCGATGACAGATCCGATTTGAACTTCAATCTGCATGCGCTGGCGCTTAAGCTCCGAGATGTCTTCATGCAGTTGTGAGAGCCTGTTGTGGGCTTTGCTTAAGATTTTTTCTGCTTTAACTTCCGCTTCAGCAACGACCAGCTCTGCTGATTTTCGAGCATTTTCTTTCATTTGCTCCAAAACTTTCTGAGAATTGAGCAGAGCATGTTTAAAGGTATCTTCACGGTTTTTGTATCCATCACTTTCAACTCGAAGTCTTCGAATGTCTTCTTTTAGATCTTCATTCTCCCGCAGCAAGAACGCGAATGCGTCTGCCATCTGTTCAAGAAAGATATCCACTTCCTGGACATCGAAACCTCTGAATCGGGTCTTAAATTTTTGCTGTTGTATATCGAGTGGTGTAATTTTCATTATATTCTCCCGCTCTTTATGATTGATGAATTTGCCGGACTATATGTTTGGCTTATAGTAAAGTGCCTGAAAAGCGAACAAGGCTGTTTACAACAAAATCCCGCAAAAAGTAAATGATAAGAATAACAATAATTGGAGTAAAATCTATTCCACCGAAATTAATTGGTATTTTTTTGCGCACCTGGTATAAAACAGGTTCTGTGACATTATGAATAAAGCGTACGATGGGGTTATAAGGATCAGGATTAACCCAGGATAAGATTGCCCGCGCAATAACGATCCACATGAAAAAAAGCAAAATAAAGTTAAGAACGTTTGCAACAGCCATCAAAAAATAACCGACAATATACATCTGTATTAAAACCTTAAATTTTATTTAACCCTTCAATTAAATTATATTATTTAACACAAGTCAAGATATTTCGTACGAAATCAGGAATTGATGGGTTGATAAAGCGTCTGTAAATAAGACGGATGGCGTCGCAAAAAGGCTCATATGCAAGGTGAATGTTTTTCAGGAGCGGGATAATACATATTGTGTGCTTCGTTTTTCCAAAACCGCTACAGCGCAGTCACGCCTGGTGGGATTGGCGACGCCAGCGAAAATTACCCTCTTTTCAAAAACAAGCTAACCTCCGGAGATCATCGGGATCAGGAATATTTCCGAATGGTCAGGTACCAAGGTTTTCTTAAAATCAGGTCTGGAAATATATTTTTTATTGATACGCACAACCACATAACGATAAGGATCGTTTATGTCATTTAACAGGTCTGCAACCGTCATTTTCTCGTACCAGACAATGTTTTTTTTACCAACTTTGACCACTGTTTAAATCCCGTGAGATTCAAGTAAATCCAAAACCTCGGAGAAATCGATACCAAGGCGTTTTACCGTTTCAACACTCGGAATTCCGTCCTTTGTCCACCCCCTGCGTTTGTAAACCGCGTCCGTTAATTTTTCATACTGCCCTTGGCGAATTTCGCGTAATAGGGTCACTTTTTCTTGGGTGGACTTGCCTGTGATATCGACCTTGTGTTTCTCCATCAGCTGATTGTCGTACCGCTCAAGACGCGACTCATACTCATCCTCTGTTACCGGTCCGACAGCACGGTATGGGATTGTGTCATGACTGCGCCGGCCAAAACCCATCTTTAAGTTAAAAATACGCTGGAAGTTATACACAGCTTCGCTCATGGAAATTATATCATCCGGATCAGTACGTCTGCCAGTAACAGCAGCAAAGTAGTCGGCATACCACTTAACATGTTTGATGACTTTGGCAGGTTCCGCTGTGTCTTTATTATCTTCCGGTACAATATCATTCCACGGAAGTTTGCACAGTCCACACAGGCCGAACCATGTGCGAAACATGGGAAACCAGTGCAGAGCTTCCGCCTTTTTCTCAAAGGTGGGCATAAAATTATGCACCATGTCAAGAAAGATCAGCCATGCCTCATCATGTTGTGGGCCTTTGAGGGCAAGGCCGTAACCACCCTGTTGTGCAAGCGATTCTTTGGTCATATACTCGGAGAACTCAAGGCCTTTGGCTTCCATGCCGATGTCCTCCATTAAAGCTTTATCCGCGCGAAAATCTTTATTAAAGATCTCTTTCATTTTGCGAATACCCTGACCAACAATTTTGCCAAATCCTTTTCCTTCAGCCATTTGGTGGACAATCGTTAGTGCTGCCAGCCGGTTTCCAAATGAAAGATCCAAACCACCGGTATGAGTCTCGTTAAGCATACCCTTTTCAAAACATTCCATGGCAAAAGCAATTCCGGTTCCCACTGAAATGGTATCAAGACCATAGGTGTCGCAATAAAAATTCATTTCGATAACAAAATGTGAATCGAAAATACCCAGGTTTGATCCGCAGCCCGCAATGGTTTCATACTCGGGCCCGTCAACAAATACTTTCTTGCCCATGTAAGGTCCTGTGAGGGGTACGAAATCTCTGACGCCGTGAGAGCAGGCAACAGTGCAACCCATCCAGCAACCGTCAAAGCCCTTGTCGAAAATATGCCTGAACACTTCCTGTCCCAGATTGATAGCCTCCGGATGCTGGCCATATCTGAAGTTATTTGTAGGAAGCAAGTCATGGTCATTCATAATCGTGACAAGGTGCGTTGTACCTATCTTAGACATTTCATTTTGTTTTGGATCAAGCTTGACGATTTCACCAGAATGCATCCTGGCAACTTCTTTTAATGCCGCCTTATCTGCAGGATTATTTGTATTTACGGTCACGGTATTCCAGCGTGCGACTATTGCCTTTATTCCTTTATCAGCAAAAACGGATCCAATTCCCCCGCGTCCTGCCTGCTTATACCTTGCACGTTTACGCTTTGGGTCATACCATGTAAAGTTCAGACACCCTATAAGGGTATGTTTTGCTCCAGGTCCTGTGGAAACAACGGAAATGCTTCGGGGTTTCCCCTCTCCAAAATGCTCTGTCAGCTTAGCTGACGTTTCATAAGAATCATCTGGCAATCCCGATGTCTCTAAAATCTGAATCTTACTGTCTATACCATCTATAAAAAGCACAACATCTCTGGCAGCTTTTCCCTGAACTTCCAATGCATCGAACCCGGCGAATTTAAGGTAAGGGCCGAAATATCCACCCACATTGGAATCTATCACACAACCAGTGGTTGGAGAAATAGTTGTTACGATACTTTTTCCAGAACCCGGGTAAACAGGAGTTCCGCCCAGAGGACCGGATGCAATACATATTTCGTTTTCAGAGGAATTCCACTTTGTATCCGGTTTAACGGCATTCCACAGCAGCCAGAGATCAAAACCCTTACCGCCTATAAATACTTCTTTCATTTTTTTGGTGACTGGCTTAATTGAAACAGCAGCATCGGAAATATTTATATGCAGCGTCTGATTTGTATATCCTTTCTCGATGTCCGGTCTTTTATAGCTTGTTGTGTGAATCTCTTTAAATGTTAATTCAGTCATAATTGCGCTCCTGTTTTTTTAATGATCGATCAGATTTTTAATAACACTCTCAGTGAGAAAAGAAAAGGATTTAAAGAAATATCGACAGGCCAAACGCAATTAAAAAAATTATAATTTATCATCTTAAAAGAAAGGGCTTAAAGGTTTTTCCTGACAATATTTTTCTATTTTTTCTTGACTAACAAAAGCTCAAACTCTAATGTGCGGATGACATCACAAAAAGTCTGATTTCCCTCTCCCCTCCCGCTCACAAAAATGGGATCTTCGACAAGGAGAGGGTTTTTTTACTTTTTATGAGTTTATCAATGTGCTGGAATCTGATAAATAAATCATAAAATTAAGGAGAATTCAACACATGCTGAACAACAGGAAAATCGCCATTATCGGTACAGGAAATATGGGAGAAGCCCTTGCGAGTGGACTTGTTTCTTCCCAAAAATCGAGTCCTGATCATATCATCTGCACCGATGTTAGAAAAGATTCCCTTGGGTCAATCAAGGATAAATATGGGGTCAAGACAACAACAAACAACACAGATGCAATCAAAGAATCTGAAATTATAATTTATGCCGTGAAGCCACAGATTCTGGCTTCGGTACTAAAAGAAACAGCTTCCTTTCTTGATATGTCTAAACTTGTGATCTCAATTGCCGCAGGCGTCCCTTTGGTAGCCATAGAATCTTGTGTAAATAAAAAATTGCGTCTTGTTCGTGTCATGCCGAATATTGCTGCTTTTGTCAAAGAGGGTGCGACAGCCATTGCTGCCGGGAAGCACACCCACAAGGATGATATTAAACTGGCAAAGGCGATCTTCGACTCAGTAGGAGAGAGCGTTTTTATCGAAGAAAATATTCTTATGGATGCCATCACAGGATTAAGCGGCAGTGGTCCGGCGTATATTTTTTTAATTGTCGATGCGCTTGCCGATGCCGGTGTAAAGATGGGGCTTTCCAGAAAAGACGCACTTTTTCTTTCATCCCAAACCGTTCTGGGCTCTGCAAAATTATTACTGGAAACAAAAGAACATCCCGGGCAGTTAAAAGACAGGGTGACGTCCCCCGGTGGAACGGCGATTGCAGGCATCCATACATTGGAAAAAGGAGGACTTCGCACCACCCTTATCAATGCCGTGGAAGCCGCTACAACAAGATCCAAAGAACTGGGGAAGATGATGATCAAAAACTTTAACCAAGATTAATGAAAAAGATAATCTTTGAAAAAAACATAAAATTTTTTACGAAAGATTACATATGAAACGAAAACTGATTGGTTTTATCATTATAGTTGTTATCTGTCTGACGGTGTTTCTTTCCGACACCTTTGCCTCTTCGAAAGGTATCAAATGGTATTCCTACGATGAGGGAATAGCCACCGGGCATTCGGAAGAAAAAAAAATTTATATCAATTTTCATGCCGTCTGGTGTGGTCCCTGCAAATATATGGAAAAGACGACTTTTAGCAATCCTGCGGTGATTTCGTATCTAAATAAGCATCTTATTTCCATAAAGGTCGATATAGATAAAGAAAGAAAAATATCTGATAAGTACGGTGCGAGAGCCATCCCGGATAACTGGTTTCTGTTTAAAAACGGCGATCCGATCGGGCGCCGGAAAGGTTACATTGACCCTGATACGTTTATGAAAATCTTAAAATCAATTCAAGAGGACATGGGTGAAAAAAAGAAGGATTGAAACGTTTTGCAAAGGTCTTAGGTTTTTAAACCAAAATATTTCGAAGATCGGTGTTTGTATCGTCTGATCAGACGGATTAAGGTTGAAACAAAAACCCATGTGCTCATCAGTAAAAGAAGAAAAGGAATCCATATATGGCGATGATTTTCAACTTTCTCATATGCCACATAAATACCCATCAGCCCAAACCAGATGACTACAGCCATAAAAAATAAGACTATAAAGCATGCGGCTTCGGAATCGAACCATGGGATAATCAATTTTCTGTATATCGGTTTTTTATCATAACGCATGAAAATACCTTACTTGAGTTATAAAAAAAAAGCAAGATAACAAGGCAAGCAAAAATAACTTGTATAGATTGCGCCGTAATTTTGTTTGTTTTCAAGGCGCGTTAAGGCACGCATAACGAGTTATGTAAGCCTTGACGCAACACAGAAAACAAGCAGGTAAGCGGGCTTTCGAGACTTCGAAAGGATAAGCAATATGTACAAGTTATTTTTGTTTGACGACTAAGATGGACTCAAAAAAAATATACGAAATACCCTTTCATACAAAACTGCTTTGTCAGGCAGTTATTTTCACATTTTCTATTATCACTCTGACAAGCTGTGCTGTGACTCAAAATAGACTATTTATTAAAGACATTACAAGACCTTTTGAAGCAGGAGCCATCGTTTCTGCAGAAACCGATCAGACTGTTTCATTTGATGCGCTTATTTCTTACGAAACCGTCTAGGTAGGACTTCTTGCCAAGCTACCAGTCTGATTACATTCCACTTTTACACAATATATTGATTTTTCTTGTTGACACACTACAATATGTTGTGATATGAACGTTTCCGTTTTTAAAAATTAGATCAGCGCCTATTTTACAGGGTTGATTCACAAATAAATTGTCCAATAGGAAGCCATGCGGCTTTCAATCAACGCGGCCTAAATTGGAGATCTTTCACAAAACAGCAGAGGGGTATTAAAATTGTTTCAAGAAATTAAAAAACGTGACGAAAGGATCGCAAAGTTTGATTCATCAAAGATTACAGCAGCTATAGCAAAGGCTGGAAAGGCAACCGGGGAATTTGAAGAGAGAGAAGCTAAAAAGCTGACACTTCGCGCCCTCACTCTGGCCCATGAAATGTGTATCGGAAATATTCCCGAAGTCGAAGAGATTCAAGACATAGTGGAAAGGGTGCTTCTTGACTCTCCATTTTACAAGACTTCCAAGGCATATATCCTATACAGAGAGCAGCATGCCCAGATCAGGGAAATAGAGACCAAAGCTCACATCGATCTTGTTGAGCATTACATCCAGAAGCTGGACTGGAAAATAAAAGAAAACAGCAATATGTGCTATTCGCTTCAGGGGCTTAACAATTATATATCTTCAGATGTAACCTCGGAATACTGGCTTAGCCGGATATACCCCCCTGAAGTACGACGTGCGCATAAAAAAGGTGACCTTCATGTACACGATTTAAGTCTTCTTTCCGTATATTGCGTCGGATGGGATCTACAAGATTTGCTTAAAAGCGGCTTTAAGGGTGTTGAAGGCAAAGTTGAAAGCGCACCACCCAAGCATCTCAGATCCGCTTTGGGACAGATCGTCAATTTTTTCTATACGCTGCAGGGTGAAGCGGCAGGCGCTCAGGCCATTTCCAATTTTGACACGCTTCTTGCTCCATTTGTACGTCATGATAACCTGACATACAAAGAGGTTAAGCAGGCTCTACAGGAATTTGTTTTTAATATCAATATTCCTACCCGTGTTGGATTTCAGACCCCTTTTACAAACATCACCATGGATCTTTATGTACCGTCTATTCTGCAAGATCATCCCGTGATCATCGGTGGAGTTGAGCAGGAGGAAACATATGCCGGGTTTCAGCAGGAAATGGATATCATAAATAAAGCTTTTGCCGAAGTGATGATGGAAGGTGACGCAAAAGGAAGGGTTTTTACCTTTCCCATTCCCACATATAATATCACGGCCGACTTTGACTGGGAAAATCCAAATCTTGAAATGATCTGGAAGATGACCGGAAAGTATGGAATTCCTTATTTTTCCAATTTTGTGAATTCAGACATGTCCCCTGATGATGCCAGGTCCATGTGCTGCCGCTTGCGCCTGGACAACAGGGAACTTTTGAAAAGAGGTGGCGGGCTTTTCGGTGCGAACCCTCTTACCGGGTCTATCGGTGTGGTCACCATCAATCTCCCGCGCATCGGGTATGTTGCTGAAAACGAAGAGGAGTTTTTCAGCAGTCTAAGAGAGAAAGTGCTTTTATCCGTTGAAAGCCTGTCTATCAAGAGAAAGGTTCTGGAAAAATTCACGGATAAGAATCTTTACCCTTACTCAAAGTTTTATCTAAGAGAAATTAAAAATAACAGCGGTCTTTACTGGAAAAACCATTTTTCTACTGTCGGTGTAATCGGTATGAACGAGGCCTGCCTTAATTTTATTGGAGAAGATATTGCAAGTCGATCGGGCCAAGCATTCTCACTTAAGGTCATGGATTTCATCCGGGATATGATTTCACGGATTCAGGAAGAGACAGGAGACATCTTCAATCTCGAGGCAACACCAGCGGAAGGGACAACATACCGCCTTGCCCTGCTTGATAAAAAAATGTATCCGAACATTATTTGTGCAAATGAAGATGACTATCAAAAAGGGGGGGCGCCATATTATACCAATTCCACTCAGCTTCCCGTAAATTATACTGACGATATATTTGAAACCCTGACGTTGCAGGATAATCTTCAGACAAAATATACAGGCGGTACGGTACTACATCTTTTCCTTGGAGAGATGGTAGATGATACCACGGCACTCAAGGGTTTGATTAAAAAGGTTGCAAACAACTACCGGCTTCCGTATTTTACAATCACACCCAATTTCAGTGTATGCCCAACCCATGGTTACCTCAACGGGGAACAGGAAAAATGTTCTGTTTGCAACCAGGAAACTGAAATTTACTCAAGGGTTGTGGGATATTTAAGACCTGTTAAACAGTGGAATGACGGTAAGCAGGCGGAATTTGGCATGAGAAAAACATTCGATGTAAACCAACATAGCATTTATAAGAGAGTAAGGGCTGATGAGGACTCAATGTGCGATGCAATTGGGGATAAGCCTTGCGATTTTGAGAAAAGAGCAAAAGAAATGCGTGCGTAGCATTAAGATTTTTAAAAAGCCGCACTCGGACAATCTGTTTTTAATTTAGCTAAACTCAACTTTTGTACCCCTATATACAACGAAATCCGAATTGCTAAAAGTTGAATTGTATCCAAGGCGCGAATCGAGACGGTGATATCATTTTCTTGTCGGTGATATGAATCTGTTCAGTTGTAGCGGATCGTAAGATTTGGGATAAAGTGTTCAGTTAATCTTTTATATTGTACACCATTTAAGTATATAGGGGTGCAAAACTTGAGATAATACATATTGTGTATGGGATAAAATGGTATTCGGTGGATTACAAAAAAATTCGTTTATAGATTATCCGGGGAAAATAAGCTGCGTACTTTTTGCCTCTGGGTGTAATTTTGACTGTCCCTATTGCCATAATCCTGATCTCGCCAAAGGGTGCGCAAACTATTCTCCCTTTTCAACAGAAAACGACGTCTATCATTTTCTTGACAGGCGAAAGGCGTTTTTAGATGGGGTGGTGATTTCCGGGGGGGAACCTACTTTACAAAAAGATTTGGTGTTACTTTGTAAAAAAGTAAAAAATATGGGGTATCCGGTTAAACTCGACACCAACGGGAGCAGGCCACAGGTTATAAAGCGGCTTATAGACGATGGTCTTATCGATTATATTGCCATGGATATCAAAACAGATCCGTTTAATTATTCTCCTTTAATCAAAAAGGACTGTAAGCCGGACAATATTATTTCAAGCATTGGTATCATAATGGAATCGGGTCTGGCATATGAATTTAAAACCACATGCATAAAACCGATTATAAATAAAAATGTAATTGAAAGCATTTCCCGCCGTATTCAAGGGGCGAGACTGTATGCCCTTCAAAAGTTTCAAAACACTAGTGTGCTTCACCCTGAATTTTTTAAGGAAAACGAAGAATCTTATGACGATAACGAACTTTTGCATTTAAAGTCCATCGCAGAACCATGGGTCGAGAAGTGCATCGTCAGGTAGCCCGACCCCATTTCAAAACGTCTATTTTCGAAGTCTGATCTTATCTGTCCATCTTCTGCGGCGGGCACTCTGCAGATTTATTATACGTTGCCACATAAGATTTGCGCAAAGAATTCGTTGAATTCAGAGGGAATCTTATGCTTTTACAATATGGGAGGTGGTTTTGATTGGGCGAAATTAACCAATTGTATTTTTAACAATTCCTATAATTTTTTCCGGATCGAAGGGTTTTTTAATAAATGCCACGGCATTTTTAATGGCATGGTCACCATCAATTCCGCTGATAACAATTACCGGTATGTTTTTCAACTCTTTATCCTGTATGAGTTTTCTGTAAAACCTCGGGCCCCACTGGTCTGGCATCTGAAGGTCGAGTGTTATCAAATCCGGCTTTTCCCTTCTGACAACTTCCAAACCTTCCGAGGTGCTGCCGGCACTGCATGTCTTATATCCGTTATCACTGAAAACAGCTTCAAGATATTTAACAATAACGGGATCATCGTCGATGATTAAAATCTTTTTTGCCATGGTAAACCTCTCTTTGTTGTAAATGTATGATTGAAGCTAGGCGCAAATGGAAATAGTTCAATCATTTCTGGTGGCATTCCCCGCACATGACAGGGCCCTTTTTTTGTTTTGTATGGCACTTTTTGCAGTTGGTATGATATGCCTTCATCAAAGCTGGTTTGTTGTCGGATGCTTTCAATTCGTGGCAGTCTGAACATCGCTGGTCCTCGGAGGACTCGTCTTCCATCAGCTTTCCGTTCTCATATACATGGTGGCATTTGTTGCATTCTTCAATTTCTGCTTTTTCATTATGCTCATCGTGGCGAAAAATAGAAGGGGTTCTCTCCGGTTTTGTGAAACTGCTATTGTCAACGAACGTCATTTCTTCCTGAGAATATGCTGATACAAATAAAAATGCAAAAGCCACTACTGTCGCCAAAATAAATACGGCCGCTTTTTTCATTCTTTTTCTCCTTCTTCCACTTCCGGTTTCTCCATAACTTCATAGAGTATATCACCGATGAACTTTATCTCCTGCCCGATACCGTAATAATGATTAATGTCTTCAAGACCGCTGTGACAGTTGTGGCAAGGCGCAATAAGGGTCTTGGCTCCTTTTGTCTTTGCTGCGAATAACTGTTCTGCTTTTATCCGGTTGCCATTTATTCGTGTCATTTTATATGGAGGGCCGCAGTTGATAACACCACCGCCGGCGCAGCAGCAGTAATTGTGCTCACGATTGGGATGCATTTCAATCAAATTTTCACAAATTGCATTTACCACATAACGGGCCTTTTCCTGAAGTCCGGCCCCCCTAACCACATTGCATGGATCATGGAGGGTAACAGGGGTCTCATATTTTTTCTTAATCTTTATTTTACCTTCCTTTAGTATTTCATAATAGAAATCTATGGCATGGACGATGGGTATGGGGGGCATCTGCCATCCGAGCCAGCGATTTCCTATATCGTAAACCGAGCGAAAAGCATGGCCGCACTCTCCCATGACAATTCTTTTTACCTTAAGCCGGGCGGCTGTTTCATAGTGAGCCCGCTTAATTCGCCCCATAATTTCATTGTCCCCTGTAAACATGGCCATATCGCTGTTGTCCCATCCCATTGAAGCGGGCATAGTCCAGCTTACACCTGCAACATCCATAATTACAGCGGCCTGATAAAGCAGTTGCGCTTGAAATTTTGGCTCAGGTGCAATTACGGAGTACATGATGTCTGCACCCTCTTTTTCAAGTGGGATCCTCAAGGTAGGAATTTCGGCCTGGGCCTCCTCTTCCTGCCACTGCAATGTATCAGGCCATTCATCGCCTTTGACCCACATTTGATTCATAGTGACCGAATGGCTATGGGCCGTATCTTGAATATACTGAGGTGTGCAGCCCAGCTTATGAATAATCCGTCTGACAACAGTCATAATATAGGCAATGTCTATCCCGAATGGGCAAAAATGAGCGCAACGCTTGCAAAGGTTGCATTCCGTGTGAGCGATCACAGCGGCTTTTTTTATGAAATCGGGGCTAGCCTTTCCTTTTTTTCGCAACATTTCCCACATGGTCTGCTTTACTTTGCCCACAGGCGAAAAAGAAGGATCGTTATCATGGGAAAGATAATAATGACATGCTTCGCTGCAAAGACCGCAATGGATGCATGTTTCAACATAAGTCTTTAAGCGCGCGCCGGTTTCGTTTTTTATTACGCTGTTTATTGTTTTTTCGATTCTGTCATCCGTTAACTTCGATGCGCCAACCTCAATGCCTATATCAAGATTTTTCTTGGTTTCAGTTTTTGCGGGTTCGGCCATATTAATAATCTCCTGATTATAATTTGCGGTTTGCCTTTTTCTATGTTTGGTTTACCAGTCCTTTGTGTGTCTCACGCCGCCGAATTCAGATCCCATATATGCTCTTGTGAAAGGTGAAAATAGCATATGGCTTAAGCGGGTAAAAGGGATTGCGACCAGCATGATTTCTCCGGATATAATATGGAGAATCATGAAAACCGGGTAATTAAACCACTGATGATAAGCGATAAAACCGGTGATAAACGGCGCTGCTACAATGGCCAGTATCGCGTAATCAGAAACAGATGTTACGTACTGAACTTCCGGGGACACCAGTCTGCGGACGAGGAAAAAAATACAGGATCCGACCACGATAAGGGTCATGATATCTGCCACACCATCGGAAAGAGTCCATAGGCTGATATTCCAGGATTCATCCCAGAGAATCGCATGGGATAAAAGAAAAACAGGCGTTATGATCAGGCATATGTGAAAAGCAAAGGTAACAATGGTTAACACAGGGTGCCTTTTCCAGTTCAGGGTGGCAAACGGTATGATCCAGTGAAAAATAGAGCGAAAACTATATTTGAAACTCATGTAGGTATAGATAAATTTTTCTTTCTTATTCACAAGATAAAGCATGTTTATAAGTCGGTACAGGCTGCCGGCGATAAAGACGATGAAAGCTGCCCATGCAAGGGGGCCGGTTACAAAACTATACAGATCGTGCATTTTCCCTCCTTTATCTGGATATATCGCTTATAGGAACAATACGTCTATAATATGTACCATCTTCAATCGTTCGGAGAAGGATCTTGCTGCTATCCGGACTGAAAACCGGATCCCAGGCAGCTTCACATTCTTTATTCCATAACTTATCGTTAACCGCGATGGTGTATTTTCCGGTTTTTTCCACCTTGGCTGCAATGTTTAAGCTGTCCGGGCTGAAAACGGGTTTCCATGCCATGTCAAAGGTGTTTGACCAGGTAGTGCCATCTACAACAACTTTCCACAAATCACCATCCTTGGCGATGGCTGCCAGTCTTTTGCTGTCCGGGCTGAAAACCGCATTTGTAACAAAATCTTTGAAAGTGACTGCCCAGGGATTACCGTCAAGGGCCATTGTCCACTTTCCATATTTTGGTGCAACTACGGCAGCCAGCTTTTTTCCATCAGGGCTGTACATCTGATGCCAGACCTGAACAAACTTTTGATTCCATATCAGGTTGCCATCTTCAGCAAGGGTCCATTTTCCGTTCACTCGCACCGGAGCAACCACACTATCTCCCCGTGGAGTGAAAATCGGCTCCCAGACACAGCTGAAAGTTTTATCCCAGGCGATGCCGTCAACAGCAATGGTGTAATCATACAAATTGGTTCTGACTTCAGCGGCCAGCTTTTTTCCATTGGGGCTGAAGGCCAGATTCCAGACATTGACAAACGTTTTATCCCAGGCGATGCCGTCTGTCGCTGCGGTGAATGCACCTTCCTGAAACTTGTGGACTTCAGCTTCGCCGAATTTTTCTGTTTGAACCGTGGCAGCTGTCCTTTTTCCATCCGGGCTTAAGGCCGTATTGGTCATATTGGAATATGTATTTTCCCATGTAACACCGTTTAGCGCCATACAATACTGCATGTCCTGTTGGATCGAAACCGCTATATTTTTTCCATCCGGGCTGAAAACCGTATCCCATGCATAGCCGAATTTGTTTTCCCAGGCAATGCCATCCACGGCGACAGTCCATTCCGCCATCTCTGACACCAGGGCGGTTAAACGACCATCCGGTGAAAATCGAAGGTACCAGATTTTATCAAAAACGTTCTCCCATATCTCTCCGTTCACACATACGGAGAATTCGCCCTCATCCAGGTTGATAATGGCAGACACCTTTTCTCCGTCAGGGCTGGCATAAGGTTCTTCTACCCATCTGAATTTATCGTTCCAATCGCCAGTTGGAATCGCTTTTTCACCGGTTTCCCAGTCCCAGCTCGCTGAATTTACCATCTACCTTCTCCTTTTGCATATCGACTGCTTTTTTTAAAAATTTTAAGTTTACTATCATTTATAAAAGATAATTTCAACTACAATGAAAATAAAATGATAATAATTAGAGGATTATATTACCCTTAATCAGCTCTGAAAAAATAAAGGATCCTGGCAAAAGAGAACTATACTTATTTGAGAGATCGGGGAGTTTTTCAATCTCTGGTCGGTTCGTCATGGGGATCACCCATTGGCCCGTACAATCCTTAACAAATTAGTACCGAACTCCGTACACGCCCCCTATCTTCTATGTTAAACCTATAAAGGCAGAGACGACCATTGCCTTCGTTGAAATCTGTCTACCGGGGCTGGCCCAAATCTAATTTAAGCGAGATAGCTGCCGTCCGTTAGTTTCTCGATATGATTGTTAAGGGTTGTACGGGCGAAGGGGTGATCCCCATGACCAACCGACGACAATCATTAAAAAGTCAACGGTTCGCCGAAAAAGCTGTTGAGAAAAAACTCCCCGACCCCTTGCTTATTTATGTTTAAATAAATTAAATTTAATTTTATCCATGGCCTGTAGAGAGGGTCAGAGTTAAGGATACCTTTGCTTTAAGACAGGAAAAGACCTTGTATAAAATATTTTTTCATGTTATTTTCAAAAATCTATAGTTGATATTTTTCTTAAAGTTTGTAAAAGAGAAAACTTTAAAAGGGACACTTTGCAAAAGTTTCAAAGACTTAAAAGATCAAAGTAGAATCCGGTTTTAAAAGGAGGAAGAATAGATGGCGAAAGACAACAGGATCACAGGGATAGTGGTGGTGGTATTTTTCGGAATAATTCTGCAACTTTTGCTTGGTATGGCAGATAAAAGGAGCACTCCGGGCAAAACAGCTGTGCAATTTACAAAAGCATATTTCAGCCTTGACGCCTCTATGTCTGAATATGTCTGCAAAGAGCTTATGGAAGAAGATGTTGTGGATAAATATATCAAACAGGTTGCACAGGATGCCCTGGATCTTGGTTTTAAATTCAACTATATGCGAAGTATGTTGTACCACATAAAAACCGATATCGAAGCCGTGATGAGTCGGAGGCTAAAATAAGAATCACCTGTGAAAGAAAGCGTATGATAAATCCGGTTTTTACCATTATTGGTAAATTGTTTTTTATTGGCGAAACCTATGAAGTTGACGAGACATTGAATATCATCAAAGAAGATGACAAGTGGAAGGTATGCGGCAGAGCTTTTTCACTTTCCGTATAGTTTTTCATCTTTCATTAGGACCTAAATAAAAGAGGCGCACGACACGAATATTCGATGTGAGACCTTTAAAAAATGGTAATTTATTTTCGAGCCTAATAAAGACGATCCGCCTCAGACGGATTAATATTTGAA
>CAJHXW010000152.1_pt1 | contig 34782 bp, 28 predicted proteins | sample 9198581 | NCBI WGS metagenome assembly CAJHXW01 (sample SAMEA7708328, study PRJEB35096) | sediment metagenome | biome: marine neritic benthic zone biome [ENVO:01000025]; feature: sediment [ENVO:00002007]; material: shallow marine sediment [ENVO:03000034] sea grass bed [ENVO_01000059] ...
AAGAAATACCATTGAATATGCCTTTATCCTGTGCTCGGATGGTCAAATCGACATTCAACATCTTCCGCCCAAAATCAACGACCCTGATTCAAAGGCCTTACACTCTGATGAGATTAATGATGATTTTTCCCATAAGAGGAAAAATTTTCTGGAAGCTCTAATAAAGGTGGGTGGAAATCAATCTGAAGCAGCAAGAATTTTAGGCGTCAGTCGGGTTACAATCTGGAAGCGAATTAAAAAATTTAAAATAAATATGGCAACGGAGGTGATAAAACATAACGAAAAGATACCATGAGATAGCGAACGACCAAAACATATCGAATATCCACAGTTTGTCGAATTACACAGCACTTATCAAACTTTCCTCCTTGCTAGCCTGTAAAGTTCACATTTTTTCACCAAGTGTTAACCCTGTTAAGCTGCAAGCCCTTATAAGGCAACAGATGTTAACACACTTATGACAGACTGCGGCCCATATAATATTTATCGATTATAAAGTTATTTAATATCAGAAGGTTAACAAAAGATATGTCATTAAGCCTTTTGGCATGATAATTGCTCTTAATTAATGTCCCATAGTTCAAAATACCGGTTGGTCTGTAATGTTGGCATCTAATCGACAGAAAACCGAACCGGACAACCGATACAACTTCAAATGATTAGGAGGTAAAATGTTAAAAAAAATTATCATCGCAATAACCATGATCTCATTTGTCTTCGGATCCATCGGCATGACCTTTGCCGGAAGTAAAGGAAATAAGCGAAAAGGCAAATATACCTACCGTAAAGTTTACAAAGCCTGCAATAAACGTGGTGAGGTCGATTATACAAAACCCCATTTAAGTCCGGACAGTAAATCTCAGGCGGAATGGACGCAGGTATTCAAAGACAAAGATTTCAACCAGTTCAAATGTAAAGAGGAGTGGGGAAACCTTTCCGAAAAAGACCTGCTGGATATCTATTCATATCTGCATGCCCATGCATCTGACTCCCCGACTCCGGCAAAATGCAAATAAAACGAATAGGAAAAGGGTGGCAGAATCAGATTGCATCCTTTTCGACACCCAGATCTTTTGTTCATGATTAAAGATAGAATACCCGGAGGCGGAATGAAACAAATTAACCATTCGTTTATACTTTTTTATTTGGTTCTGGTCGTGTTTTGTTCGGTCCTGTTTTTACCGTCCCATACAATGGCCACTTCAGAGGATAAGCCGTTGGGCCGTAAAATGGCGCAACAAGCAACAAAATCAAAAAAAAGATGGAACACAACCGACCATACCAAGCACAAGGCTCTGAACCAGGTCTTTACATCAGGGACTGAAATAACCCGTGCTTGCCTCTCATGTCATTCAGAGGCTGCGGATCAATTTCATAAGACCATTCACTGGACCTGGATTGACCCAAACTCTACCGGAGATTCGATCACCGGGAAAGCAGGGCATTCCCTAAACAACTTTTGCATCTCCACCAATAATATGAAAGACACGTCATGTGCCGATTGCCATCCAGGCTGGAATGGCAAATCAGGCGATATTAATTGTCTGGAATGCCACGGGCAAAAGAGCATAAACTTTAAAGAAGCCCTGGAAGATTTTAATGCTTTTAATACATCGAAAGATGCGGAAGATAAAGAACTCGCCCTGGAAATTCAAGGAGAAATCAAAGTTGCGGTTCAGGCCATCGGCCGCCCCACCCGAAAGAATTGTGGCGGTTGCCACTTTAAAGGGGGCGGAGGTGACGGTGTAAAACACGGTGACTTGGATACCTCCTTGACAAAACCCAATAAAGCTCTGGATGTTCATATGGGCCACGATGGTCAGAACTTTGAATGTGTCCGATGCCATACAACCGTACTGCACAACATCGCCGGACGGATATATTCCACGCCTGCAGCCGCGGACAGGCGAAGTCTTATTGAAGACGATCTGACCGCCAAGATTATGTGTGAATCTTGTCATACCAGCAAACCCCATACATCTGGCAGTAAACCCAATGATCACACGGATAAGGTTGCATGTCAAAGTTGCCACATTTCAAAATTTGCTCGGGTAAACCCAACCAAAATGTCATGGGATTGGTCCAAGGCCGGTAAGAAGAAAAATGGTAAACCTTACAAAGAAAAAGGCCCGCTGGGTAAGCACAACTATTTATCTATTAAGGGAAAAATGAAATGGGCGAAAAATGTTACACCTGAATACTTCTGGTTTAACGGCTCGATCAATACGCTTACAGTAAAGGATGTCATCGATCCAAGTAAGGTTGTAAAGGTAAGCTGGCCGGAAGGAAGCCAGGAGGATAAGAATGCCCGTATCTTTCCATTTAAAGTGCATCGTGGTAAACAGCCATACGACAAAGAGCATAAAACACTTCTGGCACCGCTGTTATCCGGCAAAAAGGGATACTGGACGACGCTCAACTGGGACGAGTCGCTAAAAGTCGGTTCGGACCTCATGGATTTGCCTTTTAGCGGCCAATTCGACTTTGTGGAAACCACTTATGTCTTCCCAACCACACACATGGTGTCTCCCAAAGATGAAACCCTGGCATGCACCGAATGTCACGTCAGGGAAAATAGCCGGCTGGCGAGCCTGGCCGGATTTTATATGCCAGGCCGGGATAGTTTTAAATTAATCGATTATGGTGGATGGGCTATAGTAATAGCTGCTTTGATAGGGGTTATACTCCATGCTCTTGGCAGGATTATATCAATTAATAACAAATCGGAGGGCTAGGCATGGATTCCAAAAAACTCATAAAAATTTATCTCTATACCAGATTTGAACGATCATGGCACTGGATCCAGGCCCTGCTGATCATCCTGCTCACTATTACAGGGTTTGAGGCTCACGGCTCTTATAGCTTGATAGGGTTTAGAAGGGCAGTAGAACTTCATAATTTTTTTGGTCTAACCTGGCTGGTGTTATTCGCGTTCTTTGTCTTCTGGCTTTTAACAACGGGTGAGTGGAAGCAGTACATTCCCACAACTAAAAAGCTCATTGATGTCGTTTTTTATTATTTATACGGCATATTCCAGGGAAAACCGCATCCCGTGCAAAAGAGCCCGGGTGCCAAACACAACCCTCTACAAAGACTGGCCTACCTGGGCCTGTCGGCTGCACTTCTGCCTGCTCAAATGGGCGTCGGACTTCTATACTATACGTATAATTACTGGTCCGGTTGGGGTTTGGAAGAATTCCTCAGCCTGCAGATTGTTGCTGTTCTCCATTTGGTCATCGCATTTTTAATTCTTAATTTTCTGGTCGTTCACATTTATATGACCACGACCGGTCATTCGCTCTTCAGTCATATATGGGCCATGATCACCGGGTGGGAGGAAATTTATGAGACCACCGAAATATATGATTGGGAAGCTGTAAATAAAACCAAATAAATTCAATAAAACCACAGTAAATTTATTAAAAGGAGGAAAAAATGGTAAAACCGAAAAAGGCAATCTGGTTGCTGATTTTTGCATCTTTGATAATGGCTTTAGCAGGATGTGCGACAACACAGAAGGCACCTGATCAGGCCAAGAAAGAAGTAAAGACAGACTGGAAATTTCATACCATCGTTGACGTGAAATTTGTCCAGCAGTACGCAAAACTTCCGAGACCTGAAAACTCGCTTATTATCGATTCCAGACCAAAGCGACCGAAATATGACAAGGGGTATATCCCCACAGCCATCAGCCTGCCTGACAGCAAGTTTGGTAAGATGATAGACAAACTGCCCAAGGATAAAAATGCGCTGCTCATCTTTTATTGCGGCGGTCCCACATGAAAGCTGAGTCATAAATCTGCCAGGAAGGCAGAAAAACTCGGCTATAGAAATGTAAAGGTCTTTGCAAATGGCTTTCCGGCATGGAAAAAGGCTCCAGAAACCTATGTCGGTGTTGAAGCAAGTTACGTAAAAAAGCAACTCGATAAAAACGCCCCAATGGTTATTGTCGATTCCCGCCCCAAACGTCCCAAATACGATAAAGGCCATATTCCCACAGCCATCAGCCTGCCTGACAGCAAGTTTGACAAGATGAAAGGCGACCTACCCCAGGATAAAAGCACCCCGCTTGTGTTCTATTGTGGAGGTTACACATGAAAGCTGAGTCACAAATCCGCCAGGAAGGCGGTTCAGCTTGGTTATAAAAATGTCAAGGTCTTTGCCGCAGGATATCCTGCATGGAAAAAATATGTTGGTTCCACAGGTAAGAAAGCCGCGGTTCAGGTTAAGGCAGGCGCGGAAGAAGGCACCATCGATATTGCTGTATTTAAAAAAATCTTAAAGGAAAACCCCAACAGCATCATGCTTATAGACGTTCGAGATCCGGATGAATATGCTGAGGGCACTTTCAAAACAGCGGTTAATATCCCCACCGATGACCTGGAAAAAAAGATAAAAACCCTGCCCACCAACAAACCCATTGTTTTTGTCTGCTCCACGGGCGCCAGAAGCGGTGAGGCATATTATATGGTTCAAGATGTAAGATCGGAAATGAAAAATGTCTATTATCTGGAAGCAGAATGCACCTATAAGAAGGATGGTACTTACACGATTAAAAAGCCCGAATAGTATTTGACAAGGGTAATGGCGATTTAAGATAGCCCAAAGCAGTTTATCGCTTTATGAGCTGCGGCAAATCAGCCCCGGTCTGGTTGAATTGACCAACCGGGGCTTTTCTTACGATTTTGGAAGTTTGATTAAGGAACGTTGCTAAGATTTCGTCCACTGCTCATCATTCTTGTGGTCAGCAATCAGTGACAAAATGGCAACCAGCATTTCTGCTGATAGAGGATAAAACGGACATACGGTTTCGCTCCTAAGATGATTGCGAAGTTCAACTACCCACGGTAGCATGAATTCACTGGCAAAGGAAAATGCTTCTGAAACAAGTTCCTTATTCTTTTCCGCCCATCCTTTCTCCAGCAAAAAATATAGATACTCCAGTTCAATGGCAAGATGGTCCGGTGGCTCATTCAGATTATCTGACAGAGACAGACCCTTGGATTCAAAACGCTTCTTCATGTGTACAGCCGATTCACCCATTAACGAATCTTTGGTACCGGTTCCTTTTAAGTCTGAATAGCAGGAATGATACAAGGGTGCTGCAACTCCACCCATGGCATTGATAAAAAGGCGAACATATGCCTCCTCAAGATAGTTAAAAAACGCATTCACATCTGAAAAATTCCTGATACTCTCTTGGTATTTTTCGAGTATGTCCTGCTCATCATCGCTCGGAATGGTACCAACCACATCAAACGGCAGGAAATAATTCTCTCCAAGGATTTCCCGACATTTTTCGAGATCCGGTCCCCAGAAAATACTGCACAGTTTTTGAAGGGCTTGCAAAAGGGCTGATTTTTGCGTATAGGTAAGTCTTTTGATTGAAATCATTTTTGCTTAAATTCTGAGAATGGCTATTTGCTGAACCTGAAAATAAAAAATAGTTGGCAACCCATCATCAAAGGAGGAATTATGTATCTGCCAAAAATTTATCAAAAATTCTCTGACAGATTTCCGGAAGTTTTCCAAGACTATCAGCAGCTGGGCAAAACCTGCAGAAATGCTGGCCCCCTGGAAGAATCAACCCAGAACCTTATCAAGCTCGGCATCGCCATCGGCACAAATTCCAAGGGAGCGGTTATGTCCCATACCCGAAAGGCACTGGCAACGGGGACCTCTGCTGAAGAAGTAATTCACACCGTTTTATTAGGGCTTACAACCACCGGATTCCCAAACATGATGGCTGCCATGACATGGGTCGATGAAGTCCTTCAGGATAGAGAAAAAAGGGAATAAACTTAAAGGTCATAAAGAACATTCTGATACCGTTTCCCTTGCATCAGCAATTCCCATCCGTAGCGACTGAGACAAGAAGGAAGTTTTCTATCGTAGAGGAAATCCCGGCGGAGGACTTTAGGTGTTTAAATCACTTCGCTGACTTTAATATTTTTAAAAAGTCTTCCTCCATCTTAACACCTGAGGTGTCCGGTACATATCCGATCATCAATATCCAGCTTTTTTTTGTTTTCATGACCGCCATGGGTGATTGCAGGGACACAGTCATACTACCGGCATCAATAAATCCTTGCCACAATTCTACCTTTGGCTTGTAACCTTTTTCGGTTCTGATTTTTTTTGGTTTTTTAAGCTGTTTTTGTCCCTTGGGATAGGCCGCTGTTAACTCATTAAGGCCTCGTATACGAACCCTCGCATAATTGAGAAGGGCTCCACGAAAGGAATATATAAGAATAGAAGAACCCGGAATACTTTTTGACTGCAGCCATCCGATCAATTCTTTTCCCGTTGTCGCATCTTCCTTTACAGACCACCCAGCCGGTAGGGTAAGAGAAAGATATTTATGTTTGAATTCCGCCTGTCCTCCTGCAGCATAACTATTGCTAAACAGCATAAGCACTATAGCCGCCGCCAATAAGAACCTGTATTTTAGTAAAATTTTAAATCTTTCATTCATGGGATGCCTCCTTATATTATGGTCATTATATAACAGTCATGATGGCGAGACAAGGGAGAAAATCAGTTAGTAAAACGAAGAGCATCTTGGACACAACTAACGATCACCTGTTGAGTCTCTGCGAGACGCTGGAGCTAACTGAACGGACAATCGTTTCTGCAGCTCTGGCGTATACATAGGATATCTATTTTATGGTAGGTAAAGATCAAGAAGAATTCCGTTTGGCTGAACCCAGGTCTATATTTCTCTCATTTTAGCAGCAATGCGTTTAATATGGGCAGCTTTGGAACGATCTTGTTGAATCTCTTCTTTATACTTAGGGCAGTGGGTGTCAAGCCAAGCCAAATATACTTTGACTCCGGCAATGTATGCAAAGACTTCATTTAAGCCCATATTTCGCGGGATATCAGAGGTGAAATTTTTGTTTGAGTTTTTGCATTGCGTAACATGTTTGTTTTCATGTGCCTCTGTTGCTTTGTATATCACTTCAGGTTCACAGTTATCAGCAAGCTGCTTTTTAAAATCATCCAGACCATGTGTTTTGCACTTGTAATCGGTAAAAACTTCGTCCACACCCTTTGGCCTGTTATCAGGCCCGTCTTTGGGTTTTTCAGGGTATTTCCTATTGTGATATATTTCATAATATATTTTATCAACCAGCTTTTTATAATGTGTTATATCTATGGCAGCGTCCTGGGCCGCTGTATTTAGGAATGCTTCGGCATAGGCAAGGTCTTGTAACATTTTAATATAAATATCAATGCATGGATTTTTAGCCTTAAATTCCCATTGGGCGGTAGTTTTTTCTTTATACAATCCAGGCGAACGGGGTATTATTTCATCAACAACCATTGAATCTTTAATTATGTTATTATCCCTGCTAATGCTGATCTCTTTTGCAAAAGCTAGGGGCAGTGGAAAAGGGGGGAGTATGGTGGTCATATATGAAACGCTATCATTTTCAGACATGCCGGATTTTTTAATTATTACTTTATCTTTATACTTACCTGGAAACACATAGGTAGTCATTTCTTTAGTTTTACCGGAGCAGGAAGCAATATCTTTCCTATATGTTTCTGAATCCTCAGTGACCAGCGCCGAGCTATTACCTGAAATAAGCGCACGGTTTCCCATTATAATGTTAATAGCTACAGAAGCAGTATCCTTTACAGACGGGGAATCCTTGTCTTTGTAAAGTTTAAATTTCCTAGACGCCTTTTCTATCGTAGATTTCCCAGGTCCGAAGCTGGGTGTGGAATCACCTCCATCCTTATTTTTTATGGGAGGTGGACATAAAATATTGCCCCCTTTACTGCTGCTATTTTTTTTCATGGTATCTGTTAATGTCCGCGTGGCGTTACTTACCTGTATATTTCCGGCTGTGCCGCATGCATGGATAATAACAGTGTCATTCACCTGACGTGTTTTTGTATAGTTAAATCCAGGGCGGGATTCGTATTCATTTTGGCTTCCGATTCTTTGTATGGTTATTTTTCCAACCCAGATTCGAGGATCGTTTCCGCCTATTAATTTGAGTATATCGTCGGGTGCTTGAGCTGTTGAATCAATTAAAAAACCAAAAAATATTGCAATAAAAAAGAAAATTAACGTTAATTTCTGCAGGACAAATCTATTTTTAAACATCATTTATCCTCTCTTATTTTATTTCGACAAGGTTTACAGCATTTATTTTACGACTACAAAAGTTCTTGCCAATGCTGTTCTGGATTGATTTAAAATATACCGAATTTCGTAATTTCCCGGTTTTGCAGGCGCTTTTAGTGTAGCTGGGCTGCCGTTCGAAGTATAGGAATAGCTTAAATAATCACTATCCTTTGCCCCTGCAGGTACAATGGTGATATAATCATTAGTATAATTTGGCCCCTGCCAGTTTACCTTAAAAGCGGCTCCTGTCTTTACAGTGGCAGGAGCATTTACTTTTGCGCCCACTTTAGTCACTTTTATATTGGTTTTGGTCAGGATCGTTCGAGACTGGTTTAGGATATACCGGATCTCATAATCTCCCGGTTTGTCTGGCGCTTTTAATTTTAAAGGATTTCCAGAAGATGTATACGTATAATTGAAATAGGCCTTTTCATCCGCACCTTTCGGTACGATAGTAATATAGTCGCTTTTATTATTGGGCCCAATCCAGATGACTTGAATATTTGACCCTGCAGGGACAACTTCTTTTGCTTCAACCTTGGCAGAGACTTTTGAAACCAAAATGTCTTTTCGGGCTAGTACTGTCCTTGACTGGCCCATGATATATCGAAGTTGATAGTTACCGGGTGTATCCGGGGCCTGGATTATCAGTGGATTACCCAAAGATGTGTGGACATAATTTAAATGTTGTTTATCATTTGCCGACTTTTGGACAATAGCAATATAATCACCTTCATTATTGGGGCCTTTCCATTTAACTTTAAAATGATTACCACCAGGCACGCTCGATTTCGCTTCTATAGAAGCTGTGACAGGTGTTACGGTCAGATCAATTTTTGCAAGAGTCTTTTTAGTTCGCCCATAAACATAGCGAATTTCATAAAAACCCACTTTATCAGGGACTTTAACAGGGAGTGGGTTTATTTTCGATACATAGCTATAATTTTGATATGTCCCTTTTGGGGCCTTTTTATTAACAATGGTAATAAAATCATTTCGACTGGCCGGTCCTTTCCATTGAACCTTTACCATGGAACCCGCAGGAATTTTTCCTGGCGCTTTTAAACTGGCATCTCCTGGTTCTTCCACAATGGGCGCAGGTGCTTCTTTTACTTTTTCAACCGTCTTTGATAAAGCATCTCGCAATTCCCTGGCATTTGAAGTACTAAGAAATAAACCGCCGGTGTTCTCAGCCAGACATTTAAGTCCGATCTGATCTTCTTTTTTTACATCAAAACTGATCACATGGGTGGTAAAATCGAATCCATTCATGGACAGTTCAGCACCAATTTTACATGGATCAGCATCACAAGTTTCAATCCCGTCACTGATCAATAAAACAATTGCCCGCTTTTTTGTATAATCAAGCGCTTTGGCCGCTCTGCGAGTTGCCCGGCTAAGCGGTGTTTTCCCTTTGGGATTGATCTTGTTGATTTTTTTAATTATTGTGGTTGCATTTTTAGGACCGATTGGAATTAGAGTTTCAATATCATTGCAATCCCCTTTTCTCCGGTGGCCATATGCTGACAAACCAAGATGCATACGCGCACCAAATTGAGGCAAAAGATCTTTTAGCACTTCCCTGGCAATTTGAATCTTTGGCTTACCTTCAACCTTTCCCCACATACTTCCGGATGCATCAAGGATAATCATGACCTTGGTTGTGTCCTCTGTTGTGCCGTTGGAGCCCATTTTAGATTTTTCGTTTTTAGATTTTTTTTTGCCACCCACAGTCGCGCCATGTTTTTTCAACAGTGCGATCATATTCTGATGTTTTTCCTCCATGGCAATGGATAACGGAGAATCCCCCTGTTTTGCTTTTGCATTAACATCCGCACTTTTTGAGATTAAATATTTAGCAAGTTCAATATGGTTCCACCGTGCGGCAACCATCAACACAGTATATCCTGCAGTTTTTCCTTTTTGCCTGGATATATTCACATCCAAACCCTGATCCACAAGAAATTTGAGACTCTTCATTGAGGTTTGTTTGGAAACCACACCAAAAACAGCTTTATCCAGCACAGACACGCCATTATTATCCACAGCCTGAATATTGGCGCCTTTTTTTACTAATATTTTTAATATATCGGAAGTTTTGGAGTTTCCTGCTGCCCACATTATCGGGGTTCCACCCCCGTGCCCCGCCAAGTTGACATTTACGCCTTTAGATAAAAGCAGTTGAACAATCTTGATATGTCCTCTGTCACATGCGGTATTCAAAAGACCTGCCTGGAAACTCCCCTTGCCTTTTAAATTTGGGTCCAAACCATTGTCCAGCATTTTTTTGATAGTCGTGTAATCATTTTTCGCAACAGCCTTGATTGCATCCGTTACCGTATCTGCAGAAACAGTGTGACAAAACGACTGAAAAATAAAGAAAAGTGCAATGATAAAAGTATATATTCTATAACCCATAACCTACCCCCTAAATTAACACCAATTTTCTCATATTCTTTTAAATTTTTATAAAAAAATTGGGTAGTAATATATCAAATATGTAAAAAAAATCAATAGTAGTATATTATAGCCAGCAGACGGTCTCGATGAAGGCATGGATATGTGGGGTTTATGGAACAAAGATATGGGCCACTTTTGATATAGCTATCGAATAGGCCGTTTGAACGTGGTTTTCGGTTTTTTCTCGGTTTAGAGCAAAATTTTTCTATCTATTTGCCCCGGCCTGCTTCCAAAACGGTGATAAATCCCTCAAGCGAGAGATAATCGGGGGTATTTTTTCAATAATGAAATCAATTTCAGCATCCGTATTGTATCTACTCAAGCTGAAACGAATGGACCCATGAGCTGCAGTGTATGGCACTCCCATTGCGCGTAATACATGGGAAGGCTCAAGAGAACCGGATGTACAGGCAGAACCCGATGATGCACATATGCCCAGTTCATTGAGCATCAGGAGTATGGATTCACCTTCAATATATTCAAAACTGATATTTGTCGTACCTGGCAAGCGGTTTTCCCGTTCCCCGTTTACAATGGCGTTGGGAACCCTTTTTAAGATTTCGCCTTCTAACCGATCTCTTAATTTCGCAACAACCTCATTTTCCTCCTCTATATGTTCACCGGCCAGCTCACAGGCTTTACCCATTCCGATGATGGATGCCGTATTTTCCGTACCACCGCGCTTACCACCCTCCTGGTGTCCTCCAAGCATATAGGGTGAAAACCGGGTCCCCTTTCGAACAAAAAGTATACCCACACCCTTGGGGGCATGTATTTTGTGACCGGAAAGAGAAATCATGTCTGCCTTTACTTTTTGAACATCGATCGGTACTTTACCGGCGGCCTGCACTGCATCAATATGAAAAGGGATACCTCTTTCACGAAGCACTTTGGAAATATCTTCAACCGGAAAGACAACCCCTGTTTCGTTGTTGGCCCACATAATACTGGCGATAGCCGTATCATCTGAAAGGCTTTGATAAAGATAATTAAGGTCCAGCCGACCTTTACTGTCCACAGGAACAAACGTTACGCGATATCCGTTTTTACCCAAGTGTTCGGCCGTATTTTTAATCGCAGGGTGTTCAACCCGGCTAGTAATGATATGCTTTTTAAATGGTGTGGTGTTAACAGCAGCCATCATTGCGGTATTGTCACTTTCAGTTCCACAGCTGGTAAAAACAATCTCCTCCGGAGAGGCATTGATCAATGCTGCCACCCGCTGTCTAGCTTGACTGATTTTCCGCCCCACTTCTCCGCCAAAGGAATGCATGCTGGATGGATTGCCATACATCTCACTGAAGTACGGAAGCATTTCTTCAAGAACCTCAGGATCAACTTTTGTTGTGGCATTATTATCAACATATACGGTTTTCATATTTTTCTACCTCTTTTACATTCAAATCAGGTGATACATGTTCCCTTAACTTGTCTTCAACAAAATTATTGATGGTAAACTGGGAAGAGCCACAACCGGCACAAGCACCCCTCATCTCGACAATGACGTCATTTCCAACGAAATCGATTAATTTGATATTCCCGCGGTCTTTTTTAAGCATCGGCCGTATTTCATTTTCTAGTACTTCCTCAATGAGTCGGATTTTCTGAATATTGGTCATTTGAGGAATATCTTTTTTCTCAGGCACGGCCTTTCCCTGCGCCGAATCAATGATTTCCTGGATTTTTTCATGACAGCTTTCACAACCGCCGCCTGCCTTTACATAGGCAGTCACATCTTCAATGGATTTTAGATTATTTTCCCTGACCGCCCTGTCTATTTCAACATCAGTGACCCCGAAACATTCGCAGACGATCTCTCCCTCTTTTTCTTTTTCCGGTTCTCTCCGGTAATAGGAGATCGCTTTTTCAAGAGCATCCCTCCCCATAACCGAACAGTGCATCTTCTCCTTTGGAAGTCCACCAAGGTATTCGGAAATATCATCGTTGGTAACTTTTTCAGCCTCCTCTATGGTGAGACCCTTCAACATTTCCGTAAGTGCAGATGAAGATGCAATCGCACTTGCGCAACCGAATGTTTGAAATTTTACATCTTCGATCTTTTTTTCATCATTCAGTTTAAACATCAGCTTCAAGGCATCCCCACATGCAATCGATCCGACTTCTCCTATTCCGTCGGGGTTCTCTATTTCACCCACATTCCTGGGATTTATAAAATGCTCTTTTACTTTGTCCGTATATTCCCACATGATTTTTATCTCCTTAAAAAGTAATAATCAGATTTTTACATAATATTTAATGATAAACTTTTTTTTCAAAGTATAAATCTCTTGACAATTTAATATCACAATGTGGTATCTTGTTTATCTAATAATAATGCTTAAATTAGTTTATTCAAGTCATTATTAAGGATTAGAGCGCTTCTTTCAATTCACCTATGACCTGGAGGTTATAAGTGGAAGCAACTGAATTCACTCAATTTCGTAAAAAATTAAAAAGAAACCAGCGGCAAATTGCAAACCTTCTGGGAAAATCGGTTAAAGCTGTTCACAGTTATGAACAGGGTTGGCGTTCCATACCTCCAGATGTTGAAAGACAAATCCTCTTTCTGGTTTCAATGATCCCCGGTAACAAATCATTGAATAAACCGTGCTGGACCGTAATGAAATGCCCAACGGAAAGAAAAAAGCAATGTCCGGCCTGGGAATTTAAGGCCGGGAAATTATGCTGGTTCATTAATGGAACCATATGTCACGGGACTGCCCGAAAAAACTGGAAAGAAAAATTCAGGGAATGCCGGACATGTGAAGTAATGAAACCACTATTCCAGTAGAAGAGTTATATCATGAATATTGTTTCAATTGCAATCAGCAAAAAAAAGGGAACCCGGAAAAAGCAGGTCGTAGAAGCCGATTTGATCAAAAACTTCGGAATCAAGGGTGATGCTCATGCAGGCCCCTGGCACAGGCAGGTGAGTTTCCTCTCGTCCGAAAGCATCAATTCGGCCAGAGAGTCAGGCCTTAGCGTAACGTTTGGAGATTTTGCGGAAAATATCGCCACAAAAGGCATTGACTGGAAAAACATACCCAAAGGAACCCGAGTCCGTCTGGGCGATGTTGTTGAAGTTGAAATCACCCAGATTGGCAAAGAATGCCATAATAAATGTGCAATATATTATAAAGCCGGGGACTGTATAATGCCCCGGGAGGGAATTTTCGCCAGGGTGTTGACAGGGGGAAAAATCAGGTGCGGAGATGCTGTAACGCTTGATATTGAATCAATGCAATCGGATACGGTAAAACAGTAATATAATCAGGAGAACAATATGCCGCCTAAAAAGCATAAGATAACCAAAACCTATGATGAAATAAACAGCAAAATCAAGTCGGGAGATGTGGTGGTCGTCACTGCAGAAGAAATGATCGGGATAGTGAAAGACAACGGACCGGCAGAAGCCGCCAAACATGTGGATGTGGTTACCACAGGGACTTTCGCACCCATGTGCTCGTCCGGAGCATTTATTAATTTCGGGCATACCTCCCCGACTATCAAGGCATCAAAAGTATGGCTGAACAATGTCCCGGCATATGCGGGCATAGCTGCTGTAGACTGCTATATCGGTGCCACAGAGCCTTGCGAAGATGACCCTTTAAACAAGGTATGGCCCGGGGAATTTAATTATGGCGGTGGTCATGTTATTGAAGACCTGATTTCCCAAAAAAAAGTCCACTTAAAAGCAACCGCATACGGAACGTCCTGCTATCCCAACAAGGGAATCGAAAAAACGATTACCCTGAAAAATCTTCCCCAGGCCACACTCTGCAATCCGAGAAACGGATATCAAAATTATAACTGCGCCATAAATTCGACGAAAAAAACCATTTATACATACATGGGCGTATTAAAACCTAAAGTCGGAAACGCTAATTATTGCAGCGCCGGACAACTGAGTCCCATGTTTAACGATCCATACTACAAGACCATTGGTCTTGGAACCCGGATTTTTCTCGGCGGCGCCGAGGGATACGTGACGTGGCACGGCACACAACACAATCCATCGGCTAAGCGGACTTCAAAAGGTGTTCCCGTGACTCCATCGGGAACATTGTGGGTTATGGGCGACTTAAAAAAAATGAAACCAAAATGGCTCACCGGTCTAAGTTTATTGGGATACGGATGCAGCCTGGCAGTCGGCCTCGGGATACCGATACCGATACTGAATGAAGAAATTGCCCAATACACAGCAATATCCGATAAAAACATTTATACACAAATCATCGACTATGGAATGGACTATCCGAACGGCAAATCAAAAAGTTACGGGAAAGTAAGCTATGCAGAATTGAAAAGCGGTTTTATTAGGTTTGAAAACAAGGATGTTCCGACAACTCCGCTCTCAAGTATGGTCAGAGCGAGAGAAATTGCGGATATTTTAAAACAGTGGATTTCAAATGGCGATTTCCTTTTGGGTATACCGCAATTTACATTGCCCAGCTAAAAATAAAGGCCAATGATGAAAGACAAAAAAGCAGATGGCGAATCATGTAAAATCGATGCAGACATCCGGATTCAATTCAGGGAAAAGCTGCCTCTGGTTACTGAAAAAATAATCAAAAACAGTCATGATCCGGAATGCTTCACCCATGTCAATTACGAGCCGATCCATTCCAGTCGACCGGTTGCACAGATTATCGATAAACTGAGGGAAATACTCTTTCCGGGTTACTTCTCACCGGAAAAGCTGGATCCTGCCAACATGCAGTATAACATAGGCCAGGCGGTTTCGTCCCTTTTCGATCTTCTTTCCGGACAGATCATCCATACCCTGCGACACGACTGCTTCAGATACGACAAACAATGTGTGGAATGCGAGACTTCAGGATATGAAACAACTCTAAAAGTCTTAGACAGCATACCTGAACTCAGGAAAATCCTGGGTACGGACGTATTGGCAACCTTTCGAGGAGATCCCGCAGCGAAGAGCAATGATGAAATTATTTTCAGTTATCCCGGAATTTACGCCATTATGGTCTACAGGGTGGCTCACAGAATTTTCCAGCTCGGTATTCCTCTTCTGCCCAGGATCATGAGTGAACATGCGCACAGCCTGACAGGGATTGATATCCACCCCGGGGCTGAGATTGCCGAAAGTTTTGTCATTGACCATGGAACCGGCGTGGTCATCGGCGAAACCACTGAAATTGGCAAAAATGTCCGAATATACCAAGGTGTTACACTGGGCGCCCTTTCACTGCCCAAGGATGCGGGAAATAATTTCCGGGGGAAAAAGCGTCATCCGACCATCGAAGATGATGTGATCATTTACTCTGGGGCAACGATACTCGGTGGCGATACCGTCATCGGAGCTCGTGCAGTTATCGGCGGCAATGTATGGATCACAGAATCCGTACCCCCTGATACCAAAGTGTTGTTAAAAACACCTGAACTGATTTACAAATAACATAACCATGGTTCAGGGTTTAGCGATTTTTTATAAACAGGCCGTGTAAATAATAGTTTAGTCCTATTCAAAAGGAGCATAAAAATGAAAATATATAACAATATGTATAAAACCATTGGCTCAACACACCTGGTGCGCCTAAACCGCATCAACGGAGAAAGTGGTTGTGAAATACTGGCCAAACACGAATCCTTCAACCCTCTGGGATGCGTTAAAGATCGAATCGGCCTGGCTATGATCGAGGCTGCTGAAAAACAGGGTTTGCTTAAACCCGGGGGTACAATTGTGGAACCCACAAGCGGAAACACAGGGATTGCCCTTGCTTTTGTGTGTGCAGTTAAAAATTATGATCTTGTTTTAACCATGCCGGAAACCATGAGCATGGAAAGACGCATGCTATTAAAACATCTGGGGGCAAAACTCGTTCTCACACCTGGTCCGGAAGGAATGAAAGGCGCCATTGCAAAAGCGAAAGAAATTTTAAAAAATACCCCTCATTCGTACATGCCTGATCAGTTTTCCAATCCAGCCAACCCGGAAATACACAGACAAACAACTGCCGAGGAAATATGGAGCAGTACGGAAGGTAACGTGGATATTTTTGTTTCCGGTGTGGGAACCGGTGGTACGATTACAGGTGTTTCAGAAGTGATAAAGGCGCGCAAACCTTCTTTTAAAGCAGTAGCAGTGGAACCTGCTGCCTCACCGGTACTATCCGGAGGCAAACCGGGACCACATAAAATACAGGGAATCGGTGCAGGCTTCGTACCGGATGTTTTAAATACAAAAATAATCGACGAAATTATTACCGTAACGAATGAAGACGCAATAGAAACATCGCGTCAACTGGCACTGCAGGAAGGGATTTTGTGTGGCATCTCATCAGGTGCCGCAGCATGGGCAGCATTGGAAACAGCAAAAAAAGAAGAAAATAGAGGCAAACAAATCGTTGTATTATTACCGGATACAGGAGAAAGATATTTAAGCACCGACCTGTTCTCTAAATAAAATTACAATTTAAATAGTAATCAAATGGATTAAGCTATAAAAGCGAATGTCATCCCTTTCAAGATTACGGGTAATCTTCAAGGGAGATATTGGGCAAATGCCTGAAAAATTTTGCCAAGCAATTTATCTGTACGTGGTGCCGATGGTTCAAGAGCCACCTCAAGAAATGCACGGACAGGTATTAGAGCAAACATTCTTCCAACACCCTCATCCTTCTTCTCTATATATGCCGTTCTTTGTTTTGATTTGCTCTCAATGATATTGCCGCTAAATACTGGAATTTTCTTGTTGAGATCATAAATATCAAATGAAACCTCCATACGTCTCGTAGTGATCAACTCTACCGCAATTTCCTTTACAACCGGATTTCCTTCCAAATCCCATTGTGGGGGAACTTCAGGTCTTGGAGATTTCTCTCTGGTTTTAGTGATTTCGTTTTCAATGATACGAACCAGCAGTAAATATCTGAATGCGGTTTGGGAAGATTCAAGTTTTCTAAGAAAGTCTAAATTCAGTTCTCCTGTATATTTATAATCGTGGAGAATCGCCTGATAATGATCTTTTTCTATCCGTTGTACCACTTCTTCAACCGGTAAAAGGACAAACTCTTTTCTCACTGATAGCAAACTGTCTCTTAGTATATCTGCGTATTTTCTGCCTACCGACTGATCAAGGTCGTTTACTATGGAAACAACGCCGCCAACTCCTATCATACCGGTAACAATTTCATCGTGAGTAAAGCTTTTATGCTGCTTTAAATTGGTAATTTCCGGTATTGTTGCACACCCGGAGAAAACTAAAAAGGATAGGATGCAGAAGGTTTTACACCTGAAAATTCGAATCTTCATAAGTCATTCCGTTAGCCTGACCTGTCTGTATCAGATAGTATACTGTTTCTCATAAAATGGGAAAAGACATCATTTTTTAAAATAACTTTCTTTTTGAAAGCGGCTACCAGATGTGGGATATATTGTCAACACACCAATCTCAATAATTGACATGGGAATAACTTTTGTTCTACTATTCAGTTATGAAAACCGATGTCTCAATGGGAAATATCGCGTCCGCCACTTATAAAACCAAAGGAACGCTGGGTACATTTTCCGGTGTATTCACCCCAAGCATTTTAACGATCCTTGGTATTATTCTATTTCTAAGGTTAGGTTATGTGGTCGGCCATGCCGGGTTGGGCCTTACCCTGGTTATCCTGCTTTTGGCCAACGGAATTTCAGTATTGACCAGTGTTTCCCTTTCCGCCATTTCCACCAATCTTAAAGTTAAAGGCGGCGGCGATTATTACCTGATTTCCCGCACCCTTGGGTTGGAATTCGGCGGAGCCATTGGCATTGTTGTTTTCCTGGCACAGGCAGTCTCCATCGCGTTTTATTGTCTTGGATTCGGCGAGGCTTTGGCCGCATTGCTGCCGTCAAATTCGAGTCTTCTTCCTCAATTGATTGCTGCATCTGCGGTTTCTTTTTTATTTATCTTCGCATGGCTGGGGGCAGATTGGGCAACAAAATTTCAGTATGTGGTTATGAGTATTTTAGCTGCAGCAATCCTTTCATTCTTTATCGGTGGATTCGTCAAATGGGATACGGTTCGGTTAATCCAAAACTGGTCTTCACCGGAAACAAACCTTGGTTTCTGGGTACTGTTTGCCTTATTTTTCCCGGCAGTAACCGGATTTACCCAGGGTGTGAGCATGTCCGGCGATTTAAAAGATCCAGGGAAAAGCTTGCCCCGCGGCACGTTTATGGCTGTTGGTGTTTCAATTATCGTTTACATTCTATCTGCTGTGATATTTGCTGCTGCACTGCCGGCTGATGTCATGATGGGTGATTACAGTGCAATGAATAAGGTTGCCTATATTGACTTCTTCGTTACTGCTGGTGTGATCGCCGCAACCCTGTCTTCTGCCATGGCGTCTTTTCTAGGTGCACCACGCATTTTGCAATCATTGGCCGCTGACCGGACTTTTCCTTTTCTGGCAATGTTTGCTAAAGGCTCAGGACCCATGGGCAATCCAAGACGTGGTGTTTTACTGGCCGCCTGTATCGCTTATGCTACCATCGGTTTCGGCCGTCTTAATCTAATTGCATCGGTCGTTTCGATGTTTTTTTTAATCTCTTACGGTCTTTTAAATTATGCAACCTATTATGAAGCGCGTTCAGCCAGCCCATCGTTTCGCCCGCGGTTTAGATACTTTAATAAATGGCTCAGTCTGGCCGGGGCACTAGCGTGTCTGGGCACCATGCTGGCAGTTGATCTTTATGCCGGGATCGTTGCATTTGCAGTCTTATTTGCTATTTTTCAATATCTTAAGAGAACTGCCGGTCCTTCCCGCTGGGCCGACAGCCGCAGATCGTATCATCTCCAGCTTACAAGGGAGCATCTTCTGGCTGCTGCCAATGAGCCGGAACATCCGCGCTACTGGCGTCCTCAGATTCTGGCTTTTTCTGATAACCCCCAGCGCCGTGCTCAACTTCTTTGCTTTTCATCCTGGATTGAAGGCGGCAGCGGCATAACGACTGCTGTTCGCATTCTTGAAGGTGAAGGGTTGAAAATGAGGAAGATAAAAGAAGAAGCTCAGACACAGCTTCAGCGGGATATTATTCAAGACGGTATCCATGCGTTTCCCCTTGTGGTTGCCGCTCCAAATCTTCACATTGGAATCCAAACTGTGGTTCAGGCTTATGGTGTTGGGTCTTTGAAGGCCAACACGATTGTTCTCAACTGGCTGGGTCAGGTATCTAAAAAAATTCTGAACTTAAATTTTCAGGAATTTGGTAAAAATCTTCGCTGGGCGCATTTTTATGGCTGCAATATTGTTATCCTTGATGGGAAAGAAGATAAATGGGAATCCCTGAAGGAAACGGACGATAATACCCGGCAGATTGATGTCTGGTGGTGGGATGATGCAACCAGCCGCCTGATGCTGTTGATTGCCTATTTGATGACACGACATGAAAAATGGAGCGAAGCTAAAATCAGGTTGCTGGCTGTCGATTCCAACAAAAAAGACGATCTGTCCATTGAAAGTTTAAAGGCAATGCTCGAAGAGGTACGTATAGAAGCTGAGCCTGAAATCGTTCAAGATGTCAGTGCCGACACCTTTGCGGAATATTCGTCGGATTCTTCAGTTGTTTTCCTTCCCTTTCGTATAAGAAATAATCAGGTGGTTGATCCTTTGGGCAATCCCATGGAAAATACGCTTTTCCTTTTACCGGTTGTGGCTATGGTAATGGCCGCCGAGGATATCGACCTGGATGCCGAGCCGGAGGAAGGCAAAGCCGCTGAAATGGCACAGGCTGCCGATGCACTTCAAGACGCCGGGAAAAAGGCACAGGAAGCTTTAAAAGAGGCCGAAGAAGCTATTGAAACAGCTGAAAAGACAAAAGAAAAAGCAAAAACCTTGGTAGCGGATTCTGCGGGAGTTAATGAAGAAATCAAAGCAAAAGCTGAAAAAACCGCCATGGATGCTGAAAAGCAGGCAAACAAAATGTCCCGTAAAGCTGCCAAGGCGGCTGCTAAAGCAGAAACAGCCGCTTTGGAAGCAGAAGCCGCTGGTGTCATGCCCGAAGAACCCAAACCTGAAAAATTCAAAAAGAAATAGTTGTCATTTTATACGACCTTTACTCTGCCAAGTCCACCTTACCATTATCAATTCGTAAATAATGCATTGACCCGTCTGTCCAGAGGCCAGCGCCAGTTCTGTTCTTTGGGGTGGTGTTCCCCGGCAATTTCGATTTGATCACCTTGGGAATATTCCTGCACCCCCAGCTTCCTTCGCATAGGTGAATGGGCGGATTATACTATTTCTTATTTTGCCAATTAAAAACAAATTGTTGGTAATTATTATTAATTATGAAAATAGATTGCTTGCCTCTTCTTTTAACTGAACAATATCACCCATAATTAACAAAAAATCAGATTCATCAATCTTTATTGTTCTTATAATTCCTTCAACGATTTCATTTTTCTTTTCCTCTTTTAATTCATCTGTTGATAATACAGCAACTAGATTTCCTAAAATAACTATTTTTTTGTAAGAACTATCTAAATTTTCTTCGTTTATCTTTTTTAAATCATGAAGGCTATGTGAAGAGCAGGACTTTTTAATTTTTTCTGGCAATCTCCAACGTTCACACAATAATGTTCCTAGATATGAGCTTGAAGGTAATGACAGATCAATCTCTGCTTCACTAAAAAGACAACCATTTTTTTTACAATAGTTTCTTAACTCCATGTAGTGTTTTGGAAAAAATTTTAAATACACTAATTTTCCGATATCGTGCAATATCGCTATGGTCCAGATTTCGTTTTTGTCCAATAGCGGTTCATATTTCTGTGCAAAAGATTTAGCACAAAAAGCCGTTAAAAGAGAATGAAACCAAATATGATTAAACTCATCTTTTTCTTTAGTTGATAGTGTATTGATTACAGAAATGGGCAATATGATCTTATAAACTTCATTAATACCGAGATAGGCCACTGCAAGTTTTGCTTCAGAAAATTCTACCGGTAAACTGTAGTATGCAGAATTTATTATTTTTAGAATTTGGGCAACCACTGCGGGGTCCTTACTAACAATTTCTGCAATTTCTTTTACGCCTGCATCTGGAGAATTCATGATTTCCTGGAATTGAGTCAGAACTTCCGGCAATGCAGGTAAGGTACAGTGTTTGTACAAGAAAGTATTTGGGTCGATTACTATTGGTTTTAGCTGGGACATGAATTCATCTCCTATCTTGACATATATTTTTATTTAAAAGCCAAACTCCTACGCTGTACTTCATTTTTGTAATCATTCAACGCACCAAAAGTACTTCTTATGATTATAAAATATGCACGCTTTTTTATCCGGCTGCTTTTTAGCAAGAGAATTTGATCCGCCTGTGGAGGATTACGAAACCGTCTAAATGGGACTTATTACGAATTTATCATTATTACTGTTCGCCTAAAATATAAACGTTTCAGGAAATCCTTTTGTTTTATTGCTTTAATTTTTTAAACAATGAAATTTTTTGCTCTTCTATAGACGCCGGATAATTCGCCTAGGCAACTCGCAATTATTATGCCAAATATTTAGATATAAATGAACAATATAAGATATAACTGTATAAACAATTAGATATCGACAATCAGAATATTTATATAAATGGTATTTTTCGATAAGACGAAGTGACGTAAAGATTAAATTGCACACAAACTTGTGCACCAAATATGATGAATTTGAAAAAGGCTATGCTATGCCGCTTTGAAGCAATGTAACTAAAAAATACCCTGCCAATTATGCCAAAAAGTTATGGTTTAGTTATTTGAGGGGTCGGGGAGTTTTTTCCTCAATAGCTTTCTTGGTGAATCGTTGGCTTTTTAATGATTGTCATAAGTTCGCCAGGGGGGTCACCCATTCGCCCGTACAACCCTTAACAAATGAGTATCGAACTCCGTACACGCCCCCTATCTTCTCAGTTAAGCCCATAAAGGCAGAGACGACCATCGTCTTCGTGTAAATCTGCCTACTGGGGCTGGCTCAAATCTAGTCTAAGCGAGATAGCTGCCGTCCGTCAGTTTATCGATATGATTGTTAAGGGTTGTACGGGCCAATGGGTGATCCCCCTGACGAACTTTACGATAATCATTAAATAGCCAACGGTTCACCAAAAAAGCTGTCAAGGAATAACTCCCCGACTCCTCAACCACTTAACTTCTCAATAATTTGACGAGATCTGTCATATACAAGTTTTTCATCGTTTAAAATGGAATATATTAATGAGAAACAGTATAACAGATCAGTCTGAGAAAAATTGGGTTTAATAACGGATTTTTAATGTGTTTCACTGTCAGCATAGGAAAATGAAACACTCCTGTCAAGCCGCAAGGAGTCATCTCAATTTTGATACATGCTTCTGACATCTTAGGTCATTTCTATTGCGTAATCATTATTCTTTTGACGCATTACGGTTTTAATATTTTATTAGTTGAACTTTTGCAGCCACAGAATAAACAGAAAACCTTAACTGACAAATAAACTGGACGAAAAAACCCGGCAAAAATATTCTGACCCTTTCGTTTCAATTGCAGCGTCTATGCTGTATAAAATATTCGAGGAAAAAGAACCTTCTGCAGATAAAAAATTTAAAGAAAAAGCTGTTTCGGTAACCGGTGAGATAGGCAGCATGGGAAAAGATATGATTGGAAAATTTAAAATCTGCCTGAAAATAAAAGATAGTCCTTGCGGGGTCCAATATTTTTTTTTATAAAGTTCATAATAAAAAGGTGCTTGCTCAGGAAAAAGGAGCGTATATAACCATAACGGGAAAATGTGACAGAAAGACACAAAGAGTTTTTTACAAAATGTGTATTTTGACTATGGTTATTCCTTAGTTTTCCTTACCTGCATCCTGCCTCAACTGAACAAATATTCATGGTATGCCTGTGTCAGACTCAAAAATAGATATATCTCCACCGGGCGGTGTAAAAGATTCAGTAAAGTATCTCTTTTCTCCTTTTCGATTTAAAGACCTGACCCTTAAAAACAGAATTGTATTGCCTGCCCTAGCGTCTTTTTTGATTGAAGATGACGGCTCAATCACAGAAAAGACCGTAAATCATTACCGGCTTAGGGCTGCAGGAGGTCCTGCCATGGTTATTACAGAGGCCTGCGCTGTTTCGCAAGAGGGGATTGTATCCAACCATCAGGCCAGAATTTACGACGATCGATTTATAAAAGGACTTTCGAAAATTGCCCGTGCAATTAAATCTGAAGGAGCTATCCCTGCCATTCAAATACACCATGCCGGCCGACAAACTTCAGCAAAAATAATCAAACAAAAGCCCCTATCTCCTTCACCGTTGCGTTGTCCGACAATTAGAGGTGATGTAGAACCTTTGACTATTGAAGGTATACAGATATTGGTAGAAAAATTCGGAGATGCCGGCGTTAGAGCCATGGAAGCAGGTTTTGAGCTTATTGAGATTCACGGAGCACATGGCTATTTGATTAATCAATTTTTCTCGAGATTTTCTAACATCAGGGAAGATGAATATGGCGGCAATACAGGTGGAAGGGCGCGGTTTGCAAGGGAGGTCGTGCTGGAAATCAGAAGACGGCTCGGCGCAGAATTTCCTTTATCCTTTAAAATAAGTGCTCAGGAATTTGTGTCGGACGGCCTAACGGTAGAAGAGAGCATCCGGATTCTAAAAATTTTGGTCAATGCCGGCATTGATATTGTTCAAGTCTCAGCTGGCAATGATGCAACACCTGAATGGATATGCCAGCCCTCTTTTATGAAAAAGGGGTGTCTTGTTGGTTCTGCAGAGAGAATTAGGAAAGCATTAGACCTTCCCGTAATGACTGTTGGCAGGATCAATGATCCCTTGATGGCAAATAAAATTATAGAAACAGGAAAAGCGGATCTGGTTTGTATAGGCAGGGGTCTTATGGCAGACCCTAAAATGCCCAAGAAAGCGATGCAAGGTCGTTTTGATGATATAAGAACCTGCATAGCTTGTAATACCTGCATGGAATCGATCTTTAGAAAAGGCCGTGTGGAATGCCTGGTCAACCCCGCTTTGGGCAGGGAAAAAGAGTTGGAAATCCGTCTTGTAAAGACACCCAAAAAAGTCATGGTAATCGGTGGTGGTCCAGGCGGATTAAATGCCGCCTGGGTTGCGACGCGCAGGGGTCACGATGTGCAACTTTTTGAAAGACAACCACAACTGGGTGGACAACTGAAGTTAGGAAGCGTATCGAACTTCAAAAGAGAATTGTTGAACATGATCAGGTTCCAGAAAAGACAGCTTGAAAGATTCAAAGTCCAATGCCATCTGGACCATGAAGTTACGGCAGAAATTATAAAACAGGTTAATCCGGATGTGGTTGTTTTGGCAACCGGATCTGTTCCCCTTGTTCCATCGGTTGAAGGGATTGAAAGCGAGATCGTTGTTTCCATTCATTCAATTTTAAACAGCAACAGGCCGCTTCCTAAACGAACCACTATCATCGGGGGTGGCGCTGCAGGGTGCGAAATAGCCTTGCATCTTTCAGAATATGGATCTCCGGTTGCAATTGTAGAAACACTTCCCAAAATCGGAGGCAATCTTGAAACAATGACCAAAAAAATCCTTATCAAAAAACTTAAAGAAAATAACGTACGGATTATTACCGAATCAAAGCTGCTTAAGGTTGAGGACAACGGAGTTGTAATAATCGACAAAAACAAGAACGAAACCTTTATTAAAACCCAACGGGTTGTCATTGCAGTCGGATATCAATCTGACAACAGGCTTTACGATCAAATCAAATCTTTTGGATATGAAATCCATCGCATAGGCGACTGCCTTGAAGCAAGGAGTGCAAAAGAAGCTATTTATGAGGGAATGGTTTTAGGCTGCTCGATTTAATCCAACCTCACCTGCAAAGTGGCACGCGGTAAAGTGCCCTGCTTCAGATTTCCTAAGTGCCGGGTCTTCTGAACTGCATATGTCCTGGGTGTATATGCACCTTGTATGGAACCGGCAGCTTGGCAGAGAATTTTTTACGAAATCATCAATTTCTGCATCAATTTTTGATGATATGGATAGAAATGATATGCCATATTGCAACTTTCTTCTTTTTTGCTTGACCATACGGGGTTCAAGCTGTAAAGAAATAATTGGAAGTTTTGGGGGGATGGACTTTTTTTAAGCGTCCGGAAATATTAACTTGGGAAAATGAAAAGGGGGTAGGAATGAAAAGATTATTTGTAGTTTTTTTAACATTTTTGATGTTATTTGCTTTTGGAATGACGGCAAGCGGAAAAACATTAAAGCTTGCTCTGGATGCAGATCCGAAAACAATGGATATCCAGGAACAACTCTCCGGCGGCATGCTGCAGTTTTCACACTGGGTGTTTGATCCTCTGGTACGCTGGACCCAGGATATGAAATTTGAGCCGCGTCTGGCAACAAAATGGAAGCGTATTGATGATCTTACCATACGGTTTTATCTTCGAAAAGGTGTAAAGTTTCACAGTGGAAATCCGTTTACCGCAAAAGACGTTGTGTTTACCATGAACCGTTTTAGAAATAGCCCGGACTTTAAGGGTCTTTTTGAACCGTTTGGGCCCACCAAGATTGTCGATGATTATACTGTTGATATTACAACTAAAAAACCTTATGGCCTAGTAATGAATATGGCCACTTATATTTTTCCTTTGGATAGCAAATTTTATACTGGTACAGATGATCAGGGAAAACCCAAAGATGCCCTCCTCAAAGTCGGTTATACTTTCGCGAAAATGGCTCTTCCCAGCGGAACCGGCGCGTTCAAATGCACTTTCCGTGAACATGGTGTAAAGATGGTAATGGAAAGATTTGCTGATTACTGGGATAAGAAATCTCCGGGAAATGTTACCAAGATCATCCTGACCCCCATTAAAGAAGAAGCCACCCGTGTGGCCGCCCTTCTTGCGGGAGATGTCGATTTTATTTCTCCTGTCCCACCGCAGGATTTTAAACGGATTAAAAAGGATAAAAAAGTCGATATGTTACCATATCGAGGTGGCAGAATTATCACTGTCCAGATGAATCAGAAACGTTTGGAACCGCTTCGAAACAAAAAAGTCCGTCAGGCCATTGTGCACGCGGTGAACAACGTGGGGATTGCCAAGAAAATTATGAAAGGTACCGCCACTCCGGCCGGTCAGATGAGCCCCAAAGGCTATTTCGGGTATCGGGAATCACTGGTTCCCAGATATGACCTGAGAAAGGCCAAGAAACTGATGAAGGAAGCGGGTTACCCGGATGGTTTTAAGGCCACCATGATTGCGCCGAACAACCGCTATGTATATGACGAAAAAATCGCCGAAGCGTTTTGCGCCATGCTGGCCAAAATAAAAATTAACGTCAGTTTAAAAGCCATGCCAAAAGCGCAGTACTGGGATGAATTTGACAGACAACCTGCGGATTTCCAGATGATCGGATGGCATTCCGATACCGAGGATTCAGGCAATTTTTATGAATTCCTGGCCATGTGCCCGGACAAGGAGACCGGTTACGGGCAGTACAACAGTGGAAATTACTGCAATCCCGCGGTTGATGCATTGACTTTGGCTTGCCAGACCGAAACTGACTTGGCCAAGAGGATCCAGATGCTCCAGGAGATTGAGCAGATCATTTATGATGATGCAGGATTTGTTCCTTTTCACTGGCAGAATCACTCCTATGGGGTTAAAAAGGGTGTGAAAGCCGGACCGATTATTAATGTAATGAATTTTCCGTACCTGGGAGATCTTGTAATAGAATAACCAAATATAATTCTTCAATAATTTAATTCTACGGGGCAGATTAATGATCATTAAGTGATTAATCTGCCCCCTATTCTTTAAAAAAAGATACTATGTTTGCTTTTATTGTTCGGCGAATTATTCAGGCCGTCATTGTGATGCTGGTGATCAGTTTCATCGGTTTTTCCGTCCAGCATAATATCGGTGATCCGGTCAGGGATATGGTCGGAGAAAGGGTTTCAGTAGCCGAACGTGAGGCCTTAAGGGATAAACTCGGTCTTAACGATCCGTTTCTAACGCAGTATTTCAGGTTTGTAAAAAACGCGTGTCATGGAGATCTTGGGATTTCATATTTTCATAACAAGCCAACCTTGGAAATCATTCTGAGAAAAGCCCCTGCAACCCTTGAACTTGTTTTTGTCACATCCATCATCATTCTTTTAATCACCTTTCCGATAGGCATATATTCAGCGCTTTATCCCAGAAGCTTGTTTTCAAGGTTCACCATGGGGGCGAGCACCATTGGAGTCGCGGTACCTGTGTTTTTGACAGCCATCGTTCTGATCTATATCTTTGGCGTGGAGCTTCAATGGCTCCCTGCCTTCGGCCGAGGGGATACGGTCAATGTTTGGGGCTGGGAAACAGGGCTGTTAACCAAGGACGGTTTAATCCATCTCATCCTGCCGAGTTTTTCCCTTGCATCCATCATGCTCCCTTTATATATCCGCCTGATTCGCAGTGAGATGATGGAGGTTCTTGAAACAGAATATATCAAGTTTGCCTGGGCAAAAGGCCTGAACCGTTACCGGGTATGGTTTCTGCATGCTTTCAAGAATACACTCCTTCCGGTTGTGACGGTTTTTGGAGTCGAAATCGGAATCCTGTTCGCGTTCACTCTGCTGACAGAGACGGTTTTTCAATGGCAGGGGATGGGGTTTATGTTTCTTGAAGCTGTAGAGCGGGCGGATACCGCCCTAATCGTCGCGTACCTGGTGATTGTTGGTGTCATGTTCGTTGTAATCAATACGATCGTGGATGTGATATACGGGTTTGTAAATCCAATGGTCAGAATAGCAGGAACAAAATGAATACATGGCACAGATTTAAAGAATCGTATTTTTTCTACAGTTTCAAACGCGATCCGATCGCGGTCATAAGTTTTTCAATATTTTTTTTCCTGGTGGTAATCAGTTTTATGGCTCCCGTGGTGGCTCCCTATAATCCATACGACACTTCCACCATCGATATCATGGATTCTGAAATTCCACCACAGTGGATGGAAGAAGGGGATGAAAGATTTCTTCTGGGTACCGATAACATGGGCAGGGATCTTTTCAGCACCATGCTCTATGGTCTACGGACATCGGTGATTATTGGAATCGGGGCCGTGCTGTTTCAGGCTTTGCTCGGTATCATAGTGGGATTGACCGCCGGTTATCTCGGTGGCCGGATTGATGCATTTTTGATGAGAATCGCTGATATACAATTTTCGATACCCTACCTCATCGTCGCGATCATCACCAGCGCCATATTCCAAATCGCGTTCGGGGTCGGCCGTTTTGAACAACTGGCCCTGCCGCTGTTGGTGATCATCATCGGCATTTCAGAATGGCCAAAATATGCCAGGACAGTGCGAGCTTCAGTTCTCGGAGAAAAGAACAAGGAGTATGTGGAAGCAGCCAGGGTGATCGGGTTAAACCGAAGACTGATCGTGTATCGACATATTCTGCCCAATACAATGACACCGGTTCTTGTTATCTCCACCATACAGGTGGCGCAGGCGGTCATGAGCGAGGCTGCGCTTTCCTTTCTGGGATTGGGTATGCCGATTACAAAACCCTCCCTGGGTTCACTGATCAATGCCGGTTTTGAATATGTGTTCAGTGGTTCATGGTGGATTACCCTTTTTCCGGGATTTCTCCTTGTGATGTTTACGTTGGTTATCATTCTTTTTGGGGATTGGCTGCGGGATGTTTTAAATCCCAAGCTGTATAAGGGATAAAATGGGTCACTTGCTGGAAGTCAAAGATTTGGAAGTTACCTTTGCCTTAAGATTCGGGGATCTTACAGCCATTGACGGTATCAGTTTTACCCTGGACAAGAAAGAAAAACTGGGTCTTGTGGGAGAAAGCGGCGCGGGTAAATCGGTAACAGGCTTTTCAATTATCAATTTGATCAGCAAACCGGGTTATATATCCGGCGGTTCCGTGATGCTGGACGGGGTAAAGTTGAATGATTTGGCAGATGATGAAATGCGCAAAATTCGGGGCAATAAAATCAGTATGATTTTTCAGGACCCCATGATGACATTAAACCCCGTATTGACCATCTGTACGCAGATGACTGAAACAGTCCATGCCCATCGCAATGTCAGTAAAAGTGAAGCCATGGATATTGCTTTGGATAAATTAAAAAAGGTCTATATACCTTCCCCGGAAAAGCGGTTGTTTCAATATCCCCATGAATGTTCCGGCGGGATGAGACAGCGAATCGTTGTGGCTATCGCACTTTTAACCAATCCGGCATTGATCATCGCTGATGAACCCACAACTGCGTTGGACGTAACCATCCAGGCAGGTATTACGGATCTTTTGTCCGAATTATGTGAAACAGAGGATATGGGCCTTATTCTCATTACCCATGATCTGGCTGTTGTTTCGCAGGTTACTGAAAAAATTGCGGTTATGTATGCAGGAAAGATCATTGAAACAGGTCTGACTGAGGAAATTATCAAAAATCCCAGGCATCCATACACAAAGGGACTCATAGGGTCTTTACCGGGAGGCCAGCAGATGGGTAAACGCCTGACTCAAATAAAGGGCATGATGCCGACGCTGACCGACATACCGGAGGGCTGCGCGTTCCATCCCCGATGTGATATCGGAGAGCAGGTCTGCCGGGAAACCACACCTTTGCTTAGGAGTGTGGATGGTGAAAAACGTTTGGTTGCCTGCCATATGGCAGGCTTTTAATTTCACTTAAATTTATGTTTTCTGTCCGAGAAAATAAAAAGATAGCGCCAAAAGAGAATTATGGAACAAAATAACGGACTGCTTACATTAAAAAACCTGACCAAACATTTTGATATTTCCGGAGGTCTGCTTGACCAGCTTAGATTTTCCAAAGGAAAGATCTTACGGGAGCGAACCGTGGTTAAGGCTGTCAATGATGTCAGTTTTTCAATTAAACCTGGAGAGACCTTGAGTGTGGTTGGAGAGAGCGGATGCGGGAAGTCCACACTTGCCCGGACAGTATTGGGATTATATCCGCCAAACAGCGGTGAAATTTACTACCGTGGCGATCGAATTGACAATCTTTCTTCCAGCGAAATGCTTCCATATCGCGCAAAAATGCAGATGATATTTCAAGATCCCTATGCTTCACTAAATCCCCGCATGAATGTGAGGAGAACACTCGAGGAACCGGTCTTGTTTCACAATAGATCGATATCAAATGATGAAGTTCAAAAAAAAGTTGCGGATGTCATGGAGCAGGTCGGTGTGGACCCGAAATGGGTGGACAGGTACCCCCATGAATTTTCCGGCGGTCAGAGACAGAGGATTAGTATTGCAAGGGCATTGATGGTGGACCCTGAGTTTGTTGTCGCGGACGAACCGGTTTCTGCCCTGGATGTTTCCATCCAGGCACAGATCTTAAACCTGATGATGGAAGCCCAGGAAAAGCGGGGCTTGACTTACCTGTTTATCACCCATGACCTGTCCGTTGTGAAGCATATCAGCACGAGGGTTGCTGTAATGTACCTGGGAACATTATGCGAACTGGCCACTGTTCAAGAACTGTTTGAATCACGGAGGCATCCTTATACAAAAGCCCTTTTAAGCGCAATACCGATACTGGGAGAAAGAAAACCAAAACATATTAAATTGAAAGGTGAAGTACCAACTCCCATCAACCTTCCCCCGGGCTGTATTTTCCATGGCCGGTGCGAATCTGCCAATGAGCGTTGTACAAAAGAAATCCCAAAAATCAGGAAACTCGATTCAGGCGCGTTGGTCGCCTGCCATGGTGTGGAAGAAAAAAGGTTGTAGATTTATACATTAGGACCTGTGCAGATAAGCGCAGACTTCGAAACGTCTCTTTTTGTCTAATACCTCAGAAAGGATACCAACGATTACCTCCCACCAAATACCGATTGCAAATAGGATCCATGCTAACCTATCTATCTTCATTGGTAATCTATACTGTTTCCCACAAATATAAATTAAATATCTTTAAGCAGCCTGTTTGCTGGAGACTGCTCGATTGCATCTCCGAGTTCCTTTAAAGTTTCCGACAGTGCTTTAAGTTCTTCGGTTTGAGCCACAGGGATATGGCTGACGCCTCTTTGATCAAGCGCATCGATGATATATTTTATGGTCAACAGGTTAATATCGAGTGCGGGCTGATATGAGAACTCTTCATATTCATCTGTTTTCATATCGGAAATAATTTTGCATGCGACAAGTTCATCAAGTATGCGGTGTACCATATGAATTGGAATTTCCAGGGTTTGTGAAATCATTGCAGCAGTTGAAGGATTGTCTCCTCTGGCAAATTTATCTATTAACAGATGGGCAATCTGAAGAGAAAGCAGTTTTTTAAAATGCGGACTTATTTTAAGATAATCGGGTTCAAATTCATACATATCCACATTTTGGTGAGCAAAGGAGACCTCAGCACCAATTAGAATAATTGCCCAGCTCGCTTGAAGCCATATCAGGAGAAGCGGCAATGCAATAAGGCTGGCGTATACAGGATTGTTTTTGGCAATTGCTACCTGTAAATAGATATATCCCACCTGGGCAAGCTGATAAATAGTACCTGCCACGATACCGGCCAACAATCCGGACTTAAAATTAACCTTCGTGTTCGGCATCAAAAGATAAATAAAGGTAAAAAGTATCCAAAGCAAGAAATAGGGTATTAATTTTAAACCGGAGAAAATGAAAGGGCTGAACATTCTAATCAGGTCGACTTTTTCAGTTATCAGAGAGATCTGGGTGGTTATGAAAACAGGGAGACTGCTGGACATCAGAACAAGAATCGGTGTGATGAGCATAAATGAAAGGTAATTGCTGATTTTTCTTTTAAAAGCGCGGGACTTTCTAATACGCCAGATATCATTAAAAGATCTTTCAATGTGCCCCAGTACCTTTAGAACAGACCAGAATAAAACCGCCACACCGAAACCTGCGATCATGCTGCCTTTTGTGTTTTCGATCAGTCTTCCCGCATAGTTAATAATCTGCAAAAGCACCTCTTCCTGTCCTGGAAATTTGTCGAAGAGCTGCTTTTCTAAAAGAGTTTCAAACCCGAAGCCCTTTGCTATCCCGAGAGCCAGGGCTGCAACAGGGCCTATGGAAAGAAGTGAGTAAAAGGTCAGGGCGGAAGCTCTGAGGAGACATCTATCTTCATGGAATTTACGTATAGTCAGCAGGACAATCCGAAGCAGCTTTAGTATAAGTCCTTTTATAAAAGGAAGGTCTTTAAGCCGTATCCTCCAGATATCGGTTTTAATAAAACGGATCATTTTAAAAAGCATGATTGAATATGCTAAAAAAAGAATTTAAACACAAAACATGGCTTTTATTTAGTATGAGGTTTAAACTATATATAACTTGTCAATGGATGTAAAGTCAAACCAGATATGTATTTTCATAAGGTCAAGGTATATCCAGGTAAAATATTCATCGCTTTTTTCTGAAAAATCGATTATATTCTATATCATTTTCAATTGAGTTAATCTTATTAAAACCTTTTTAAACGATGTGATCTTTAAGCCATGAAGCAACTGTCTTCTTTTATCTCAAAAATGGAAAAGGAAGGGCTTTTACCTATAGTAATAGACACATTTTGCTATTATTATAAAAAAGTGGTCGAAGGTGAAACAGGCCTTGTCTTTGATAGAGATATACATCCTGTTCATGAAGATGAAATTAAAGATGCAAATAATCTCAGAAGCTGGGCCACGGCCGGAGAGAAAGCATTTAGACACTCTGTAAGGATCACCTTAAACGGCGGTCTTGGCACCAGCATGGGACTTACCGGCCCCAAATCTCTTATTGAGGTTAAAGACGGTAAAACATTTCTTGAAATAATACTTCAGCAGGCCCGGCATTATAATGTAAAGCTTGCCCTGATGAACAGCTTCAGCACACATAAAGATACCCTTTTGGCTCTATCAAAAATAAATCCGCCAAACGTTCCCCTTACCTTTCTTCAACACAAGTTTCCAAAAATTCTGCAGGAAGGCCTGGGGCCTGCAATTTGGCCGGGAAAGCCTAAACTAGAATGGAATCCTCCGGGACATGGTGATGTATATACCGCCCTATACACATCCGGTATGCTTAAAACCCTTCTGGATGAAGGAATTACCTATGCCTTTATATCCAATTCTGATAATTTGGGTGCCGGTATGGATGCGTCCCTTTTGGGCTATTTTTCCGAAAAAAATTTTCCTTTTATGATGGAGGTTGCGGAAAAAACACCGGCGGACTTAAAGGGGGGGCATCTGGCACGTAAAAAAAATGGACGGCTGATTCTCCGTGAAATCGCACAGTGCCCAAAAGAAGAAGTCGGCGCTTTTAAGGATATCCGCCGCTTCAGATATTTCAACACCAATAATGTCTGGATCAATCTGAAATTCTTAAAAGACCTTATCGAAAAAGAAAAAGCAATTCGTCTTCCCATGATTTTGAATCCGAAAACATTAGATCCAAGGAATGAGAGCAGTCCAGGTGTCTTTCAGGTTGAAACGGCCATGGGTGCCGCCATTTCACTTTTTGAAGATGCAACAGCGGTCAAAGTTCCAAGGTCTAGGTTTTTTCCTGTTAAAAAATGCAGCGATCTTCTGGCTGTTCGTTCCGACTGCTTTGTTTTTTCAAAAGAAAAAAACCTCATGATTAATCCTGCCAGGATTCTTAAAAACAAATCGGACACCATAAAAATAGACCTTGACCCAACATATTACGGGAAAATTGACCTTTTAGAAGAAAGATTCAAACATGGCGTTCCAACTCTGGTGGACTGTGAATCACTGACAATCAGAGGTGATGTGTTTTTTCAAAAAAACGTAGCTGTTAAGGGCAAAGTTAAAATTAAAAGCAGCAAAAACTCCCGTGCTGATATCAAGGAAGGGTCTGTTATAGAAGCTGATCTTACCTTATAGAAGCCGAAAAAAATACCCGGATAATTCAATAATGGGGTGACCGCATGTGACCTGCTTTGGGGTGAGACCATTACAAAATGTTAATTTTCGAAGTCTGCGCTTATCTGTAATGGTCTCAGAGTTTTGCTCCACAGTACTTGCAACACTTTGCATCAACGTCATGGCCCTCCGCACTGCATACGCGGCAAGCCTGTGTAGAAACCTTTTTTCTGGCAATCATTGTGATTTCAGAAGTTACAATTCCTGTGGGTATGGCGATGATTCCATAGCCGATAATCATAATTAAAGCCGCCAGTGTCTGGCCGATATTCGTTTTTGG
>CAJHXW010000097.1_pt1 | contig 34362 bp, 31 predicted proteins | sample 9198581 | NCBI WGS metagenome assembly CAJHXW01 (sample SAMEA7708328, study PRJEB35096) | sediment metagenome | biome: marine neritic benthic zone biome [ENVO:01000025]; feature: sediment [ENVO:00002007]; material: shallow marine sediment [ENVO:03000034] sea grass bed [ENVO_01000059] ...
GACTTAGCTTCAATCAAGATGGGCCCCAAAGATAAGGGAACTGTTTGAGCTTTACCAAAGAACCGATACTATGGTTACTTATATTCGTCTTTTGGGCTGAAAAAAGCGACAATAAACAAAAAACACCTATCTTTGGAAAGAAGACTTTGAAAATCCGAATGAAACGACCAGCAATTGGGGGCTGTCCATGAAGATTATGGTTGCCTTGGACCTATCTGATTACGCGGATTTTGTCCTGATCAAGGCAATTAAAACCGCCAAACAGCAGAACGCCAAAATGGACATCATGGTAGTTGCCGAGGAGCACAGCGACGAAAGCGATTTTGCTGAGTGGGAACGGGCCAATGAAAAGCTGATTCAGGACGCAACTCGGGCTGCTCGGGCATACCAGCAAAAGGCCCTTGCCCAAGGGGTGAAGGCCAAGGTGCGGGTGCGTTCAGGCAAGTCTGCGGCAGAGGAGATCATCAAATACCAACAGGCGGAAAAACTGGATCTCATCGTTCTGGGCCGTCGATCCCACACGCGTCAGGGAACCTTTCCCATGGGAGCTGTAGCTCAAAGAGTGGCTGCCTATGCCACTTGCACGGTCATGGTTGTGCGTTGCATGGAGAAACGAGACCTTTTAGATTGGAATGCGAATAGTCTTTGATGATTATTTCTTTTATTGCTGACATTCCTGAAAATTTATCGACTCCAAGGGCCGGGCTACTGAAAAGTTGTTATGCTTATGAATAAATTTGGGGGAAGATAGAATGAGCTATGGTGTCATGGCCTATATTGATTAAAGATAGATCGATCTATCTAATCAAGAATTTAAACCATGAAACCACTTCAAGTAATTCAATTGAAAGATTGGTTTGAACAAACGATTAATTCAGAGTAAAATCGGTAATTATACTGTTTCCCATAAATATATTTCGTTATAAACAATGAAAAACTCGTATTTAAGAGATTGTAAAGAAAGAACAGAATTATCACACTTGACGTGAAGATAAAATTCTGGTTAAATAGGTGTTATAATTAAATTACCGGACAGAATTCTTATTATTTATACCTTATGGATGATACAGAAAATGAATTAGGATTTAAAATGGAGGAAGCTTTCCATGACCCCGTCTGATAATTCACCGATAACTGCCGCAGAAATTGCAAAAAAAATTATCTTAACCACTACAGAAAGATCTATTCCGCTCACACCGGAAAATTATCATGTATGGTTTGAATATTACCTCGGCTCTAACAAAGGACTGAAAGACGCAATAGATGCTTTCATTTCTTCCGAAAAATATTTTTCACAAAAAATTAACGAAAATCTTTACAAAGAGTACCTGGCTACTAACAAAAAAGTAATAATAAAGGAGGTGATTAAAGAAACTCACAAGATATTTACAAATGTTTTTCAAGCATCTCTATCCACCAAAGATTTAGCCTCCGATTATAGCAACAAAATGGAAGAATATTATAGTAAATTGAATGATACAAATGATTTAACTCAAATTCAACATCTTATCACAGATATTATAAAAGATACCAATGATATGGCGGGGTCCAGCAAACAATTGAGTCAACAGCTTGAAGAAGCGACATCCCAAATTAACACTTTAAGCAAAAAGCTGGAAAAAACCGAAAGAGAGGTGCTGTTAGATGGCCTCACCGGATTAAACAACCGCAAGGCATTTGACAGAAGACTCAAGTTCCTTTGTAAACAATTTGATGAAAATCAGGGCTTTTTTTCAGTCGCATTGTTGGATATTGACTATTTTAAAAAATTTAATGATCAATATGGCCACCAAGTTGGAGATGAGGTGTTGCGAATTGTCGGAGGACATTTAATGGAAAACTTAAAGGGAAAAGATTTTCCATCTCGATATGGAGGTGAGGAGTTTGTGGTCCTACTTCCAAACACAAAACTGGATAACGCAAATGCTGTCGCAGAGCAAATAAGAGAAAGCATTTCAAACAAAAGGCTTAAAATAAAAGAAACCGGACAAGAACTCGATAATATAACTATAAGTGCAGGTGTGGCAGAAATTCATAACGGAGATACTGCCATTTCTGTAATAAAAAGAGCTGATGCTGCTCTTTATCTGGCAAAAAATTCCGGCAGGAATAATGTCAAGTCTGAAGCAGACATTGAATCTGCAAAAACCGGAACGTAAATTCTATAAGGGTCTTGACTAGAGCAGGGATTTTCCCTGAACATTCTTATTAACTGTCATGACAGGAACTTAAACTGTCAATCCAAGTTTTTGCCCTTCAACTTTTTTAAACTTTCAGATGTTGTCAATCTTTTTATCCTTTCATTTTAATCTCCTAAAATCCGATGTTCCATCTATTTTTTCCACTCTTCATTAGTATCAACCGGATGTCGTATCAAATCACTTTTTTCAGCAATATTTTAGGCGCAGATAATATTAATTTAATTTGTCTTTGAAGTACTAAAATTACAACCAATGGTAGTGATATTATTAATAAAATACAACATAGTGTGTTTTCACGTGAAACTTGTTATTTTGGTATATTTTTTTTTAGGCAAACTTAAAATAGTATTATTTTGATTAGATCAAAATAATTATCGAATATCCTTAAGAAATAAATATATTTGCCGATAAACAAATAGAGAGGATTAAGATAATGATCTTTAAAACTTAACAGCATTACACTACATTGATATTTAAAAAGGTTTGAAATGGGTGAAGAAAAAGAAAATATTTCTGGTGATGAAACTGTTAACAAAGAATCAAATGCCCTGGATCAAGATGATATTTCAAAGCTTATAGAGGAGATGCAGGGTGAGGACAATTCATCGGAAACCAATAAACAGGCTGAAAAAACCACTGATGATGAAACGAAACAGGAGCCTGATGAGACAAAAAATGATGAAACTGAGAACAAAGAGTCAAATAATCTTAATCAGGATGACATTTCCAATCTCATAGATGAAATGCAAACCGAGGAAAAATCATCAGAAAATGAAAAGAAAGAAGATAAAACGGAACATGAAGAAAATGATAATGAAGGTGAGAATAATGCTGAAAGTGAAGAATCTGTAGAGGAAAATACACAAATCTTTGAACATGTAGATGATTTTGTCAATGAAAAGGGCGAAGAAGGACAAGGTGAAATTCGGGAAAGGGATGAAAAACCAGACGAAAAAGATGAAAAAGTAGTTGAAGAGGATAAAAAATCAGAAAATCAAACCGTTGAAACGGATAATATCAAAGAAAATGATGAAGAAGACAATGACAGCTTCAAAGGTTTGGATTCTGATGACGAAGATGAAATTGATGGTAGTCTTGACTCTAAACCTGATGCGGAACCTGATAGTGAACCTGAAACCGAAAAAGATGAAAATAATAATGAAGATAATGATAATAAGATCAAGAAAAACGATGAAGATAAAAAAAGTGAAAAGGATGAGAACAGTGGGCAGACAGTTAAAATAAAAGAGGCGAAAAAGGCGCCTAAAGGAAAACGGGTCAAACGCGTTATACCATATATTTTATGTGTGGTGTCTATTGTAGTTTTGTTTGGACTATACACATTATTTACAAAATCAGAAACTGAGCATATTAAACCTGAAAAACCATTCCAAGCAAAACATCTGACAAAACCAGAAGATAAGTCCAGTGAGAAACATAATGCGCAAAAAGCAAAAGTTGATGAAACCAAAGATATTATATTGAGTGACAGTATTATTGCTAAGCTGGATGAGATAATAGAGTTGAGAGACGAACTGCTAATAAAGGAAAGGGAGATTGATGATCTTATAATAAGTTATGAAAATGGCATTAGCGAAATGGAAGACGAAATATTAAGGATAAAGCAAAATCAGCAAATGGATTCCTTTAGCACTGCAATAAAAAATAAAAAGATTGAGTTTGGAATGATGATCATCCAAAGGCGCCTGGCGTATATTGAAAAAATTGACCCACCCTATAAGTGGCTTAATCAAGGTATAGAAGAATTGTTATACTTAAAACGCAAAATTGAAATAGATTCGAAGATAGACCGTGTCATCAGTGGGATTGATATGGAAAAAATGATTCAGGAAATCGATATTGTGACACAGAGCTATCGCACCGGGATAGAAAATCTTAAAATAGACATGAAAAATGTTGAATTTACTCCTTTTGAAATGATCTGGAAAAGGATAATCGACAAGGAGAATTTTGTTGTTGGCAATACTGAAAAAGACGATGAACCGTCGGGGAAAGACAAACCGGTAATTTCGAATGAAGAAAAAAACAATCGAATGATCTGGGAAGAAATCTGCAATGGTAATTTTAAGAGAAAAAATGAAATGACAAAGCTTTCAACAAAGGCAGCAAAATGTTTTTCCAAATGGAAACATGCCGATCTTTTTCTCAATGGAATATCCGAACTTTCTCCTGAGGTTGCAAAGTATTTATTGAAATGGACAGGAGACTGGATATGCCTTAATGGTGTGAAAAAACTCTCCCCTGAGGCGGCACAACATTTATTTCAATGGCAAGGAAAATTAATTTCTTTAAATGGCTTATCCCAAATTTCACCCGGTCTACTGAAGCATTTGCCAAAGTGGAAAGGGAAACAACTTGAATTAATGGGGCTGAAATACCAAAAAAGCAAAGTTGAACAAGTCGGATTGAGATCTTTGGCAAAGTGGGAAAAGCTGGGCGGAAAACTTTATATCCCAGTACAAATTAGAAAGGCAATTAATAAGTCCTAGGGGAGTGGAGCAACTTTGTTTTCCTTTGATGAATTCTTATCAAACTTATAAAGAAATACCGCGATTGCCAAAGTTACTAGATGAACAGCAAAGAAAAGATAAAGCACTCCATCCTTGGCTTTTATGGACAGAATGAAAAAAATAATTGCACTATAGAGCAGTAGTTTTGTATTCATAACATATAGTTTTCTACAATCTATCAATAGTAATATTATGTTTTCATTTAACTATATCGGCCAAACAGATAAAAACTTTAGTATTTTAATATTTCGAAGAATTTAACATTTTGAAAAGATGTTTAAATTTGCATTCAGGCAATATGGCAAGTAAGTTTACTGCATCATCCGTAAAAATAAGAATTTACGGTATGGTAGACGGACCTCACACAGATAACCAATTAATAAAACAAGATATATTCTATGTTCTCTCCGATACTAGTTGTTAAAATTGACTTATTACTATGTCATCAAGTTTTACTTGCCAATTTTTGTAATATTCGGTATTATTGCTTTGAAAATGGATTAAATTAATGAGGTTATACTGTTTCTCATAAATATATTCCGTTATAAACGATGAAAAACTCGTATATAAGAGATCGTAAAGAAAGAACAGACCGAGCATATTATAATTGATTTTAGTTTTAGGTTTAGTTCAGCAAAATGAAAAGATTGCATTCAAGCTCTTTCTTAACGATCTTAAATACACTCAGACAGTTTCCCCATTTAAAACGGAACATATTTATGAGAACGACTGTAGAGAGAACTGAGGAATTGAAAATTACAATCTGATTGAGGACAATTTTTATGAAAAAAATAACTTTGGTTGTTACGATGCTGATGTTTGCCTTGCTCGTTACTTTAGATTGTTCAAGGAAACCCAAACAGATACTTGAAGAAGAGGAGATGCTGAAGTTATTAACAAAAATGCAAAATGGAATAGAAACAAAAATATCTTATAATGATTTTGTGAAGTTGGTAATCGAATCAAAGAATATGCTTGAGCTTCTTAAAAAAGCAGAAAACAAAAACAGCTGCTTTTTTAATGCTGTGACCAAAAGCTACACTTCTTTTGAGATAAGCAAAAAAGCCTGGAAACTAAGAGATGACGCATTAACTGAGAAGAGAAGAATCGATATGGATACAACCCTGTCATTTTCACTGGGGTTTGCAGCAGTAAGTCTTGCAAAGGCAAAAGAGTGTTTCAAGTAGTTTTACATTTATATCCTGTTTATCACCGATGCAAAATATCCTGCACCAAATCCGTTATCAATATTTACAACTGCAACATTTGAACTGCAACTATTTAACATTGCAAATAAGGCAGTTAATCCACCGAGGCTGACCCCATAACCGACACTCGTTGGTACAGCTATAACCGGACGCGATACCATTCCCGCGACTACGCTGGGAAGGGCTCCTTCCATTCCTGCAACAACAACAAGAATCGAAGCATCGTCGATCTTATTTTTATAACTAAAGAGTCTGTGTATACCGGCAACTCCGACATCGAAAACAGCCTCTACCTGGTTTCCCATATTTTCGGCAGTCAGGTATGCCTCCTTTGCAACTGGAATATCAGATGTTCCTGCAGATAGTACTAAAATTTTTCCCTTTCCCTGGATCGGAATTTTCTTTTTCTTAAAAATAACCATTCCGGCATCTTCATGATATTCGATATCAGGAAAATGTAATTTAATTTTATCTGCTTTATTCTGGCTGACTCTTGTAACCAGAACAATGTCTTCCTGCTTAAGTATCTTTTCAACAATGCGGATAATCTGTTCTGCTGTTTTCCCCTGACCGAAAACGACTTCAGGAAAACCCTTGCGAAGAGATCTGTTGTGATCTATTTGAGCAAAGTTAATGTTTTCAAATGAAATATGGGTAAGAGCTTTGGCTGCCTCATCAACAGATGTTTTTCCTGTGGCAACTGAATGAAGGATTTTATGTAAAGTTTCTGAGTTCATAATGGCTTATTGGCTTTAAAGAGCATCCCTTCGGGCTTTAAAGATTGACTTTAGGGCTTGAGCTTATTCTTCAAGTGCAGCGCTCTTTTAACAAATCCCTCGACTTTCCGGCTTATGAAAAAATGACTTTCATAGATCCTTTTCAATAATTTTTCCGGGCTTTTTAGGTGTGTTTTTCACCGTTGGTTTTGAGGGAGAAACAGGTTTTGATGAGTTTTGAGATTTTTTTCCGGAAAACTTCAGTCTTTTTTCAAATTCTTGTAACTGTTTTTGCATTGACACCAATTTTGTTTCAAGCTCTTTTTTAATCTGATTCAGTTCTTGTTGCTGGTTTTTCTCTTGCTTTTTTAATTGATCATCAAGAAATATTCGATTTATTTTTTTTTGAGAGGAAAGGCTTGCGATATCGTCACTTAATTTGACAAAATCCTTTTTTATAGCATTTTGTTCTGCGGATAACCCTGTTAGCTTCCCGGAAAAAATAACGTCAAGATTATTTAATTTTGTTGAAAATTCATTTTTTATCGTTTCCTGATCTTTCATATCTGCTTTTGAAGATTTTAGTTTTTTAATCCTGTTTTCCGATTTATAAATTCTGAATTTCAATGATGACAGTTTTTTTTCATAAGAGGAAATATTTGAGGCAAGAGATTCTTCTATTTTAGAAAGTTGTGATGAAAGTTCGTTTATTCTTGAATCAAAATCCTTTGACAGGCTTTGGATATGAGTCACACCCGTACTTTGATTGGCAATGACCCTGCTTCGCAAATCAAAATAGGTTAAAATAAGAAGAATGCATAAAAAGCAAGGTATTAAAATAGAGATAATTGTGACCCGCTTGCCTAATTTTTCAAGACGAAGATTTTTAATTTCATCCTGAAAAACAGTATCAGGGCTTTCTTCATCAATACGGATTTCAAATTCCTTGGATCTATCTTCTGACATTTTTGTCTATTCCCATTCGATTGTACTGGGCGGTTTTGAGCTGATATCATAAACCACCCTGTTTATACCGTTTACCTCGTTTATTATCCTGTTTGATATCCTGCTGAGAAGCTTGTGAGGCAATCTTGCCCAATCTGCCGTCATGGCGTCTTTACTGGTAACAGCTCTGATCGCCACGATGTTTTCATAGGTTCGCATATCTCCCATTACACCAACGCTTTTAAGGGGCAAAAGGACAGCAAATGATTGCCATAATTTTTTATAATAGCCGGCCTTTCTTATTTCATCAAGCAGCAGATCATCGACATCGCGCAAAATTAAAAGACGTTTTTGGGTAACTTCTCCCAAAATTCTGATAGCAAGTCCCGGCCCGGGAAAAGGCTGGCGACAGATCATTTCTTCGTCAAGACCAAGTTCCCTGCCCAAAAGTCGTACTTCGTCTTTAAACAGATATTTCAAAGGTTCCACAAGTTTTAATTTCATTTTTCGAGGAAGACCGCCTACGTTATGGTGAGATTTTATGACTGAAGTGGGGCCTCCAAAAGCAGAAATTGATTCAATCACATCGGGATACAGTGTCCCTTGAGCTAAAAACTCAGCATTTTTTATTTTTTTTGCCTCTGCTTCAAAAACCTCCATAAAAATCTTTCCAATAATCTTACGCTTTTTTTCCGGATCGATGATATTTGCAAGCGGTTTTAAAAACTTATTTTTTGCACTTACAAATCGAATATTAATTTTAAGATTGAGTTTGAAAGTCTTTTTCAGTTTGTCTGCCTCATTCTTTCTGAGCAACCCGTTATCTACAAATATGCACGTAAGATTTTTCCCCACAGCACGATGAAGGAGCAGGGCAGTGACTGAGGAATCAACACCGCCACTTAAGCCGAGTATCAACTTTTTATCCTTTACAGTTTCCTTTATTTGAGACACGGCATCCCTTGCAAAAGATTTCATGGTCCAGGAGCGCTTGCATCCGCATATTTTAAAAAGAAAATTTCGAATAATGGTTTTACCCTGGGACGTGTGTTCAACTTCAGGGTGGAATTGAAGACCGTAAAGATTTTTTTTCTTATTCTCGGTTGCAGCGATCGCTGTGTTTGCAGTGGAGGCAGTGTTTTTAAAACCTGCAGGCAATTTCTCAATGGAATCACCATGACTCATCCAGCTCTTTGTTGTTTTATTAACCCCTTTGAAAAGATCTCCTTTATATTTAATATTCAGTTCAGCAAAACCGTACTCACGTTTTTTAGCCCCCTTAACAACCCCGTCCATGGAACCGATCATAAACTGCATGCCATAGCAGATTCCCAGTATGGGAATTTTCATATTAAATATGGCTGTATCTATTTTCGGACTATGTTTTTCATATATGCTTGACGGGCCTCCTGAGAGTATAATACCTTCAGGATTAAGCGATTTTATATAGCCTATTGTAATATCAGGAGGTTCGATCTGACAATAAATATGGCATTCTCGCACACGGCGTGCAATGAGTTGGTTAAATTGAGATCCAAAATCGATGATTAGAATCATAGTTATCCTTAAAAGAATTTTAAACGGTTTGTTAAAACAGGCTGAATATGTTAGAGATAAAAAAAAATGTCAACCGAAATTATCAATTCCTATTGCTTACGCTACTATGTCTCAAATAAAAATTCAGATTTATGAAGTCCAGACACCTGATGAAGCCGTTCAACTTATAAACCTGGGTGTGGATCATATTGGAAGTGTTATTCTTTCTCAAGAAAATTGGAAAATTCCTGGATTAAAGGAAACAATAAAGGTTACAAAAGAGAGGGATTCAAAAAGCACCCTGATTCCGTTGTTTCAAAACCTGGATTTGATAGTTAAAACCCTCGATTATTACAAACCGGATATCATCCATTTTTGTGAGGATATTTCAGACTGTAATAATTTGGATAAGTTATTATTTATACAAAAAAATGCCAAGGATAAATTTCCTGAAATTAAGATTATGAGATCAATTCCAATCGTTCAGTCAGGTAGTTTTATAACTGTAAATACGATTAAACTGGCTCAAATGTTCGAGCCGGTCAGCGATTATTTTCTTACTGATACCTTATTGACAGATAAACCGAACGTAACGACTGAACAGCAACCTGTAAACGGGTTTATAGGAATTACCGGGAAAACCTGTGATTGGGATGTGGCACGCGAACTAGTTCAGATAAGTAACATACCGGTTATTTTAGCGGGGGGAATATCACCCGATAATGTTTTTAATGGTATTACTTATGTTAAACCGGCCGGGGTAGATAGTTGTACAGGAACCAATGCCAAAGACGAAAACGGAAATTTGATAAGGTTTAAAAAAGATTTTACGAAAATAAAACAATTAGTTAAACAAGTACGACATGCTCAAAAAGAAATCAACCCAGTGAAAAAAGTGAATTGATCCAATTTAGAGGAGGTTTATTAACCCATGTATGAAAGTGGTGACCTTAGAAAAGGTTTGAAATTAGAAATGGACGGGGAGCCGTATATCATTGTGAAGTTCGATTTTGTTAAACCTGGCAAAGGCCAGGCTCTTTATAAATGTACGTTAAAAAACATGATCACAGGCACAAGATTTGACAAGACTTTCAGATCAGGCGAAAAATTTAATGAAGCGGACCTTGAAGAGGTTGAGATGGAATATTTGTATTCAGATAAACAAGGGTATTGCTTTATGAACACAACCACTTATGAACAGGAATTCCTTGTTGAAGATCAAATTGCTGAATCTAAACAATTTTTAAAAGAAAATACAGTCTGTAATGTTTTGCTTTTTGACGGAAAACCCATTGGTATCACTTTGCCAAATTTTATTAATTTAAGGATAGAAAAAGCTGATCCCTGGGTGAAAGGTGATACTGCTTCTGGAGACACCAAACCTGCAACACTTGAAACAGGATATTCCATACAGGTTCCCCCCTTTATTGAGGAGGGGGAACTTGTTCGAATAGATACAAGAACAGGTGAATATATAGAAAGAGTAAAGAAGTAAGTGATAGTGGAAAAATAGATAATTCTTAAATTATGACTAAAAGTTAATCAAGATGGTTAAGCAGTTGTATAAGGTCTGTTATCACGATATCAGCGGACAGATTTTTACAAGCCGGTTCATCGGATCGTAGTCTTAATGATCTTGCATCTCCTGCAAAAAGCCCGGTTATAAAGCCGGTTTTTTGAGCAGGATAGATATCATTTAACATGTCATTTCCCACATAAAGAGCCGAATCTGTTGGAATATTAATCTCCTTCAGTCTTGAGGAGGCGATTTCAAAGAGAAAAGAAGAGGGCTTTGCATGTCCGAATTTATAAGAAAAGATGATCAGGTTCGGCTCAAATCCAAGATATTTCAGATCTGCTTTTAAGAACCAGTCAAACAGATAAGGAGTAAAGAACTGAGCATTTGAAATAATTCCCAATATGATATTTTTATTTTTTAATTTCCGCAGCACTTGTTTTAGATGGGGCATGGGATAGGCAGGGTTGACAATAAGTTCAAACTCAAGTGCAAACGCCCGGGCTCTTTTAAGATTATCATCCCCAATCACACGCATCCATATCTCATCAATTTCAATTTCAGGATAGTCTATCCCTTTTTTTCTCGATTTTTCATGTCGTGTTTCAATTTTATTAAAAAAAGTATTTAAAAGGGTTTGGGCATTTATTTTAATTCTGAATTTTTTAAGCAGGTGCTCAATTTTGTCTGTGTTCTGAAAAACTTTTTTTGCAATCCCAATATCTCCTGAACCACTCATAAACAGCGTGCCGTAAATATCGAAAAGTATGCACTTGATTTTTTTATCAAGTTTTCCCCTTTGATTTAAAGATGTTGGAAGAGGGGAAAGGGGGGTTAAATATTTTTCAAATAAATATTTATTCACTGTATTCGCACCATTTTAAAAGGCTGAAATAGCGAAGATCAAGAAAGCATGATAGAAGTGTTTTTTTATCAATGCTGTGTGATACAGGGATATTTACCACTTTTTTATATATTTCAATGAGTTTTTTTCTATAGCTGTCTTTGTTGTAATTAGAAATAACAGCCTTGATATTATCATTTATTAACCGTTGTTTATCCGGCACAAAACCCACAGCTGCAAGATAAGGATTAAGTCTGATTAATTCTTTTTTGTCATCCTTGCTCGAAACAACATGAGAAATGACTTTTTTTTGAAAGGATTCATCAAGAAGGCCGAAATCAACTTTTTCATTTTTTGTCACCTGAGAAAAAATTCTATCCATATTTGATTGATCCATATCAAAGTTAAGCAGTTTACAGTTTCTTAAAATACAGCCTTTCCACTTTTGATAAAAATGATTCTTTCCGATCCATTCCACCGGTACGAGTAGCTCAGAATAGAGATGACCAAGTTTAATTCCATTACTTTCAAAATCGCGGCATATATCCGGTAGCTTTCTCCCCCAGATAACCTTTTTAGCACACCATGGTTCAATAAATGAAAAACCAAAGCCTTCGCTTATACTTGTCGTAATAAGAAACCTGGATGATAACACAAGTTTTGAAAAATCATTTCTAAGTCCCGATTCAAATTCAACATCTAGGTTTTTATTTTTTGCAAAATCTATCCATCCTGCATAGCTTTTAAAGTCTGACGGACTATTTGGCGGAAGCGTAATGGAAAGTCTTTCATGATTTTTAAAAAAAGTTGATAAAAGGATTGCTTCTCCAATGTTTTTTCTCCTGATTGCTCTTATCGGATAAAGTGCTATATTATCAGTTTGGTAAAAACTATTACCTAAAGTAAAAGGTTCAACTGTATTGAAAATTTTATGCAGGCCCTCTTTTTTAAGACCGGCTTTTAATAATATATTGTAATCACGGGAGTTAATCACTCCGTAATGACAATCAGTTAAATATTGGTCAGGAAAATAGACATTGGGACGACCATCTTCTGCGAAATCATGGATCTGCAGAAAAAGATTTGAATTTCTTCTTTGAAGCTCCTTTAATATTTTTAAAAAATCAGTGTTTTTGGCAAGTGTTGGGTTATGCACATGCAGAACATCACATTTACTGCCAAATTTTTCAAAAATTGCTCTGATTATTGATTCGGCCACTTCATGGGGGTGTGATTTCTTTTGGGAAAAGCAATCGTATCCAAGTCCGGGGATAAAAACAGTATCAACAGGAAAGAAAGATTTTTGATCGGAACCAGTAAGTAAAAAAGTGTCACATGAATTTTGGATAGCCTTTATCTGTTGTTTTAAAACAGTGGTAACACCACCTCTTTTATGGTGGTAGTGGATAAAGGCTATCTTCATTGAAACATATTAAAGCGCTTTTTATGAATTCATCAAATCTTTATTCTTTGGTAAAAAATTGCATCTTAGCAGAGCCCAACTCAATAATATCGAATTCTTTAAGTGCAATAGATTCTTTTATAATTTTATTATTTACCTTTATTTTTGACATGCCTCCCACAAAGCTTAAGTAGAATCCATTAGGCCTTTTGCTAATGGTTGCCGCAGTCCGGCCAACACCTAAGCCGCTTACAACAATCTCACAGGATGGGTCTTTTCCGATTTTTATCAGTTTTTTTGAAAGCTCGACCTCACCATCACCACCGGATAGATAAGAAAGAAAACCGCCCGCCACATTTTTTTTCATTCTGGGGGAAAGAGTCTTTGAATCACTCTTTGACATCATATCTCTGTATTTGTTGGTATCCATTACCATGGTCTTGTCCATATTGCCGGAAGGCCCTGCAGGTCGGGCTTCACCCTGCCGGTATTCAAAGACGAGGGTATGCTTGCCTATGTTTATTTTATCTCCGTGTTTAAGCCAGTGAGACGTTACAAGCCTTTCATTCACAAAGCAGCCGTTTTTGCTTTGCAGATCTGTCAAAATAAAGCCTTCACCTGCCGAATCAATTTTCGCATGGTTACCGGATACAGCAAGGTTTTCAATAACAATATCATTGTCGTTTCGCCTGCCGATTGTAATTGACGTTTCTTTTTGAAGTGGAAAATCCTGAATGACGTTGTCTTTAAATTTTAGTGTTAATAGTGGCATCTTTCAAATCCTCTTTTTAATAAAAATATGATTAAATCCTTTCATAATGCGCCCAATCAACCACTTCACTCCCGTGGTGTTTGAATTAGCTCTCTTTATTTTAATGATTATAACGGATATATTATCATCTCCGCCGCGTTCATTTGCAAGATTTAGAAGGTGCTGGCAGGCCATTTTAGAACTTTTATTTTCTGTTGCATCGAGGATTTCATTCGGAGCAACATTGCCGCTTAAGCCATCTGAGCATATAACAATGATGTCGTTGGCAAAATATGGGATTTCACAGATATCCGGTTTGACCGTCTCATCGGTTCCTACGGCCCGTGTAAGCATATTATAATAATCAGGGCCAAGTTGTATAGAACCCTCCGAACTTACTGCTTCATGTTCTGCTATTACAGTATGAAGCACTGAAATAAGTTCTATATCCCCATTATGTACTAAATATATCGGACTGTCTCCAACATTTGCCGCAATAAATGTATCGTTATTAAAGTAAACAGCAGATAAAGTCGACCCCATTCCTTCATATGCTTCATTTTTAATAGAAATTTGATGGGTTATTTGATTCGATAGATTGATAGCTGAAATAAGATGATTTGCTTTCTTTGAAAGTGTTTCATCAGGTATGCTGAATTCCTGTGTATCATCATCTTCGCTTAACTTTCTTATGTAGTCACTTATCGTTTCAACAATAAGATTACTGGCAACTTCCCCGGCGCGATGTCCGCCCATACCGTCAGCAACAATGTAAAGCCCTAATTTATCATCAAGAAATACCGAATCTTCATTGATTTTTCTTTTTTTACCAATGTCGGAAATGACCGCCGATTCGATTAATGTCATAGTATAAGAAAACTTTAAAAAGGTGAACCCTGTAAGGGTAAATTCATCATGTTTTTATTTTGCTTAAGTTCAAATATATGCTATTGTTAATTAATGCAGTTCGTTAAACCATTAAACTTAAAACGTTTCATGAAGAATGATATTTTGGTTTTATACGAAACCATCATATGTACTGATTTTATATACTAAAACTTCAATCAGGTCAAGTATTCCTCAAATTAGATCTATTCTCATGGCATCTTAGGTTTATGCTTCAAGTTTTCAATTATCCCTTGCCTGATTTTTTTGCAATGGCAGCGTCAATTTTTTTTCTGACTTCCTTTAAATGGGTAGACATTTTTGATGCCCTTTGATAGCGATTTTCACGATCTTTTTCCAGAGCCATATTAATGATTGTTGCAATGGGAGTTACAATTTTAGGATTAATCGATTTCGGATTGGGATGTGGCAGATTCATAATACTATTCATAAGGGCCGCAGGATTTTCGCCGGTAAAAGGAAGTTCACCAGTTAAAAGCTGAAACAGCATGGTACCCAAAGAGAAAATGTCAGATCTTCCGTCCACCTTTTGGCCGGAAAACTGTTCTGGTGACATATAATATGGAGTCCCTTTTACAATTCCTGTCTGTGTCTGAGAAATAGCCGTAATTCTGGCAATGCCGAAGTCAGTGATCTTAACAACACCTGAATTAAGCAGCATGATATTCGCAGGTTTGATATCGCGATGAACGATGCCTTTCTCGTGGGCATAATCAAGGGCGTCTGCAATATCGGCAATATAATCGATGACCTTGACCATGGGAAGAAGTTTGGCTTTTTTAACATGCTTTTCAAGGTCATCCCCCTCGAGATACTCCATGGCAATGTATGCCAGATCCTGTTCGTCGCCTGCGTCATATATCGTAACTATGTTGGGATGGGAAAGAGTGCCCGCGCTTTCTGCTTCCCTGAAGAACTTTGCCTTCAGGTCCTGTACGTCTTCAGGATCAAATTCATCTCCAAATTTAAATGTTTTAATCGCTGTCGTTCGATTAATCCTGGGATCCTGACCAAGGTAAACAATTCCCATTGCGCCTTTGCCAAGCTGTTTTATAATTTCATACCTGCCAAGAGTAGGGCGAGTATCTGAGGCGGTTGCCAGAAGGTCGTCGGAAGATGAACCCCCACCGGCAAAACCATCACCAAAAACCATGGTTTCGCTGGCCTGAATCAGCTTTGTTTTCTTTTTGGATACATCTTTATATTTCTTATCATGCTTTTCAATATATTCGTAGACTATTGCAGCTTTATTAAGCTGTCGTTTTCTTTCATAGTCCAGTGCAAGGTTATAAAGAATATCCTTTACTTCATTGTCCACTGGTACCTTGCGAAATTTATCAAAAGCCATGTCCAGCATACCCTGACTCTGGAAGGACAGTCCGAGCATACGATTGCTCTCGGCAGACTCGCCTTCTACCTTTTCTTTTTTGGTTTCGACCGTAAAAAAGCTTAGGCTGATTACTCCGATATATCCAAAAAGAAGCTGCATGACAGGATAGGTTGTACTGACCCACATACCTTTTGTTATAAAAAGATATCCTGATCCTCCAACAAGAAGAATAAGGAGGATAATAAATGTCATGCCAGCAAACATTGCTTTTAACCTTGGCATTAGAAAAGTAATCACGATCCCAAGCACGAACATAATTATAAGTTGGGCATTATGGCCCCATTCAGGTTGCCCAATAAGATTGTTATTTAATATCGACCAGACTGTATTTGCTGAGAACTCTCCCACAGGCATTGTAGAGTCGGTGGGTGTACTGAGCGGGTTCATAATTCCTGCTGCAGACGGACTAACCAAAACAAGTTTGTTTTTAAATACATCTGTAGGAACTTTATCATTTATGACATCAAAAAAAGAGTATTTCTTAAAAGACCCTGCAGCCCCTTTAAAACTCACAAGAATTTCGGTATTTTTTGTGGTGGGGATTTTAAGAGATCCAAGATAGATCGTTGAGCCAAGATTCGCCCTGATTTTATTTTCAGGAATATTTAGGTAAACCGCTGCAAGTTTTATAGTATATGAAGGGATAAAAAGTCCGTGAAATTCAAAAACCGGGTGTTCTCTTCTGGCTGTTCCATCCAAATCATAAATCAGGTTGATATGTCCGATTCCCTTTGAAAATTTTAAGAATTCAGGAATGGGGAGGGTCATTTCATCGGATCTTGGGTAATTGATACCTGCGGGGCTTCTTACATTCTGAATGGATTGACCAATAAGAAGTTTATCTGTTTCAACGGTTTCTTCCGAAAAGACACGAGACTCTTTTAAAAAGACTGGAAGAACAACATTGCCTGATTCCATGATCGCTTGAGAAAGTTTTCTATCATTATCAAGTCTTGTGATGGCATTGCTTATGGCCTGGAGAAATTCAGATCCTGTTTCGCCGGATTTATCCAAAACGTTTCTTGAGAAAAGCTCTTTTAGATTTGATAGTTCATTTAAGCCGTTGCTTTCTTCCCGTTCGCTTAGAATGATGTTAAGACCAATTACTCTGGGTTCACCGGCATTTATCTTATTAATGATTTCAGCTAAAAGTGAGCGAGGCCAGGGCCAGCGACCGAGTTTTTCTATGGAGTCATTGTCAATATCTACGATAACAACTTCGTTCGAGGCTCCGGGGTCGCTACGAAAATTCATCATTAAATCATAGGATTTAAGTTCAAGGGTGTCGAAAAAATCAATACGAAAAAATAAGAATCCAAAAAAAAGGATTGTTATCACCAAGCCTGTAAATAAAGCCGGATGTCTTTTTAAAATTCCCATAGTTATCCCTGCCTGTTTATTGCATATTTCTTTGAAAAATGCCTTTTATGGTTCCCGTCCTATCCGATCGATGGCTCCGATATAATGAGTTTGCTATTTTAAAGTTTACAGCTATCGACAGTTAATAATTAAACAAAAGATAAACAATAATCCTATAATAATTTCATCAACATATCAAGATAAATAATGAAAGATAATCATTTACAAGTATTCGGTCGGATCTTTTATACCTGCTTCTTTAAAACCGTTTTTTCTCAAAATACAGCTATCACACCGGCCACATGCGACACCTTCAGGATTGGGATCGTAGCAGCTATGTGTTAGTGAATAATCTACACCGAGCTCAATACCCTTTTTTATTATCTGGGCTTTTGACATATTAAGAAGCGGGGCATTAATTTTAATCTTTGAAATACCTTTAACACCGGCCTTTGTTGCAAGATTAGCCATTTTTTCAAAGGCTTTGATATATTCCGGTCTGCAGTCCGGGTATCCACTGTAATCAATCGCATTGACACCGATAAAGATATACGGCGACTTTAACACTTCAGCCCATGCAAGGGCGTGCGACAGGAAAATAGTATTTCTTGCCGGAACATAAGTGACCGGTATATCATCGGAAATTTCCTTTTCAGTGCTGTTTTTTGGAACATCGATATTATCTGTCAGGGCTGATCCTCCAATTTTTTTCAGATCCAGATTTAGAACAAGGTGCTTTTCAACACCGATTATTTCAGCAATTTTTTTGGCAGCTTCAAGTTCAACAAAATGGCGCTGACCATATGAAAAGCTCAGGCTGTAGATAAGATACCCTTCATTTTTTACCAGAGCCATAACGGTAGTCGAATCAAGCCCTCCGCTCGAAAGGACAACGGCCTTTTTATCAGTAGTCATTATTTTATCCTTTGGAAACAATCGTCACTGTTTTCCTGCTTAAACACTTAACCATTCAACTGCCCAACGATATCAAAAGAGACTATAAACAATAATTCAGTAGGTCTTCATGTCATTCCGTGGTAAATTCCTGATTAACACCTGTCCTCATCAGGCCAGATGATTTTATGCAACTGTGAATGGAATCTCACATCAAGTTTATCTTCAAGTATCCATTTTGCAATTTTGCAAGGCTTCATTTTTCCAAAAACAGGGGAAAATAGAATATGGTGACCGGGAAAACCTGATGGTATCAACCTAATTATTTCTAGGGCATACTCGTAATCTTTGCGGGTTCCTATTACAAACTTCAACTGATCTTTCCTGCATACTCTTTTCAGGTTTTCAAGATCGTTTTTCTCACTCTCCATGCTAGATGGGCATTTCATATCAACAATTTTCATGCATCGGTCATCAACAACGGAAATATCAAGACTTCCATTGGTTTCAATCATAACTTCATGTCCGTTTTCCAGAAGGTTGTAGATCAATAGCGGTGTTTCAGGCTGAATCAAAGGCTCTCCACCGGTAATTTCAACGAGGGGACAGCTAAATGAGTCGACTTTTTTTATGATCGGTTCAATTTCCATTTCAGTCCCATCTTTATATGCGTAAAGGGTGTCACAATAAGAACATCGCAAGTTGCATCCGGTTAAGCGCACAAAAACGCAAGGGCGACCGCTGTAAACAGATTCGCCTTGAATGCTGTAAAATATTTCATTTACTAAAAGAGACATGTTCCCCTTTACATAATGGAACAAACAATTGAAAATTCTGTTTATATCAGTTGATTTTAAAATAGTAAACATACTATAATCAAATTAATGGTTGGTTGCAAAACGAAAATGATAAAAAAATGAAAACAATAGGCTTATTGGAAAATACAATTCAAGAGTATGAGTGGGGGTCTTATACCGCCATTTGCAAGCTTTTAGGTAGAAAAGCCCCATCAAATGTTCCACAGGCAGAACTCTGGATGGGGGCACATCCCAAAGCGTCTTCAATGGTTATATACGAAGGAAAAGCTATTTCTTTAGAGGAATTGATTGCAAAATATCCTGAAGATATTCTGGGAAAAAGCATGGCCGAAAGATTTGACAACAAGCTTCCCTATTTGTTTAAGGTTCTTGCTGCATCCAGACCACTTTCGATACAGGCTCATCCAAACCTCGCACAGGCGAAGGAAGGTTTTAAGTCAGAAAACGCTTTAAACATACCAAACAATGCTCCAAATAGAAATTATAAGGATAAAAATCATAAGCCTGAATGTATTTGTGCCCTAACAACTTTCTGGGCATTGAATGGTTTTAGAAAAATCAGCGATATTTTAGTATTTATGAAGAAACTCTGCCCCAATAGTTTGGGCAAAGAAGTTCATAAACTTGAAAAAAAACATGATAAATATGGGTTAAAGCAATTTTTTAAGTTTCTCATGACACTGGATGGGAAAGAAAAAAAACAGGTTTTAAGCGAGACAATAGATAACGCACAAAGATTTGTAAAACTAGATCCCGTGTTTAAATGGATTATAAAGCTTTCAAAAGAATATGCGGAAGACATCGGCATACTTTCACCGGCGATGTTAAATCTTATCTGCCTTGAACCGGGGGAGGCACTATTTCTATTTTCAGGAGAACTTCACGCATATCTTGATGGCTTGGGTATAGAACTTATGGCCAATTCAGATAACGTATTAAGAGGAGGGCTTACCCCCAAGCATGTTGATCTACCCGAACTGCTGAAAGTTGTAAATTTTCAAGAAAGAGACATTAAGATTTTAAAATGTAAAAAGATTACAGCTACTGAATGCATCTACACAAGTATGGCGGAAGAATTTCTTTTGTCTTTAATTTCCGTAGATCTAAAAAACGATTATACCAGTTCAACCAACAGAAGTGCGGAGATATTGCTGTGTACGAATGGGCGTGCTGCTATCACAGATTGTGAAAAGAACTCGACTGTCTCCATACAGAAAGGGATATCCGTCATTGTCCCTGCATCTGTAAAAAAGTACGCTATAAAAGGTACGGCCAAATTTTATAAGGCATCTGTAAATAACTGATATGGCCATAGCTCATAGCCCATCGTTAATTGTCCCGATTTAATAGGGATTATGCTGTTTCTCATAAATACATTCCGTTTTATGAGAATTACTATAAATGGTTAAATCCTTTAGCTATCAACTATCAGGTCATACCAAGAGGCATTCAATGAATTCAGAATACTTAAAAAAAATTCTTATCATCCTCATCATTATAGGAGCTATTTTTCTTGCGGCTACCGGATATGTAGATAAAATTCCAAATACGCTTGGAATGGAATATATTTCTGATTCGAATGAACAATATTTGAAAAATTCATTCAACAAAGCAGTCAATGGTTTTTTAATTTTATCCGGAATAAAAAGCGGACTGGCCGTTCTTGAAGGTTCGGAAGTAGGTATAGGATTTAACCTGGAACTGGGTGATGTTGTTCAATCTGTTTATGATTATGTGGATATTGCCTGGAAGACAGCACTTGCGGGCGGTACAGTCATACTATTGACTCGTTTGATGCTAAAAACGGTCAGACTCATAGATCACTGGTGCCTGTTTTTAATGTTGATGGCATTGTTTCTGTCTCTACTTGCAAAATGGTTTTTCCCAAAATATTTTAAAATTGCCAGGACACTAAAAGAAACCACTTACTTTTTAATGGTGTTTTCTATTGCCTTATATATATTGCTTCCTATTTCTATCACAGGTGCTGCATTCTTATCTGAAAAAATAACAAAGCCACTTATTCAGGAATCGCAAAATAGTTTCGAAAGTATACAAGAAGATTTTTCTTTGGATTCCATTACAGATAAGTTGTTTCCGGACGAACAAGAAGGAGATGGCTCCTGGATTTCCGAACTGAATTTAAAGGCCAAATATGAAAAAGCAAAGCACCGCATCAAAGAACTTTCAATATATTTTAAGGAAAAAACAAGGAATATTGCGATTTGGACCATTCAACTGATTGCCGGATACCTGTTTGACAGTATCATATTTCCCGTTGCTTTTTTTATTATTCTTTTTGTCATTACCAAGAGCATTTTACTGTATCTTTTTGAAAACAGAAGATATCAATCATTTAGAGAAGATATTGAAACATTGGTGACCAAATATTTCAGTCTTTCAGAAAAACCCAACCAGAAGACGTATCGAAAAATTCCGATACGAGATCCACGAAAGCCGATTGCCAGAAATAAGCTTTCGCAAAAAATATCTTGACAAGCTGAATCTGATAATATAATTACGCGTGAACTGTTAACTTATAAAGATAATTTCAAATGGCAAATCATTCTTCAGGCAAATTTTTTTGGTTTTTTAGGTATTATTATTTTTATACCTTTGTGCCTGGGGTGCGCCAAAGTCAGTAAGAAATTTAATTAAGCGCTAAAAGCCGTGGGCAGAAAAGAGTCCGCGGCTTTTTTATTTTAAAAGGCCGTGGAAAGAAACTTCACGGCCTTTTTTAATGAAAAGGAGGGAAGGACAAATGACTATTTTAGGCAAAAGGATTCGAATGGAACGTATTATCAACAGGAATACGGGGAAAACGGTAATCGTCCCCATGGACCATGGCATATCGGTGGGTCCCATTGATGGTTTAAAGGATATGAAACAGGCGATTCAAAATGTGGCCATAGGGGGTGCAAACGCCATAGTGATGCACAAAGGACTGGTTCAAGAAGGACATCGCGAGGAGGGCAGGGATGTCGGGCTTATTATACACCTGTCTGCCTCCACATCTCTTTCAGTTTACCCAAATGCTAAAACACTTGTCTGTTCGGTTGAAGAAGCCGTTAAACTCGGTGCTGATGCGGTATCTATACATGTAAATCTCGGGAATGGCGATGAAAAAGAGATGTTGAATGACTTTGGCAAGGTCAGCTATGATGCGAGAACATGGGGAATACCTCTTCTTGCCATGATATATCCAAGGGGAGAGAAGATAAAAGACGAATATGACGTTCATGTCATAAAACACGCCGCACGTCTTGGTAAAGAGATGGGAGCGGATATTGTGAAGGTTTCCTACACAGGATCTGCGGAAACATTTCATGAAGTTGTGTCAGGATGCAATGTTCCTGTGGTAATCGCAGGCGGTCCCAGAATGGAATCGGAAAAAGAAATACTTGAGATGGTTAAAGGCAGCATTGAAGCAGGCGGTGCCGGAGTGTCAATAGGCCGGAATGTTTTTCAGTATAAAGATCCAAGGGTCATGGTTCGGGCTATTTCATGTATTGTAAATGAAGGTGGAAGTGTGGAAGATGGGCTGAAAATACTGGAAGGTAAGATGGCTCCTTTGCATCCACATGAAGCTAAAAATGCTAAAATGACAGGATAGAGATTAAATAATGAGAAAAATATGGATTAAAGTCGATCCCTGGGATAAAAGAATAGTAACGACTGCTCTTGAAGGTGGAGCAGACGGTATAATGGTTCCAAAAGGGTATTCTGAAAAAGTTAAAAAACTCGGCAGAATTCAGACAGTTTCTGAAGACGGTGATTTAAGGTTGGGTAAAGATGTTATTTTTTACACCATAAAAAGCAGTGATGATGAAGATGAGATTGTCAAACTGGGACGGAGTAAAAAAGTAATTCTTCAATGCGAAGACTGGACTATCATTCCCCTGGAAAACTTGATTGCAAAAGGTGCAGACGTTATTGTACAGGTTGATGATTTAAAAGAAGCCGAAACTGCTTTCGGTATCCTCGAAAAAGGAGTGCAGCATATTCTTTTTCACACAACCGATACCGTAGAATTAAAAAAAGTTCTTTCTTTTGTTGGATCAAAAGAAGAAAGGATTTCCCTTGAAACGGCTGAAATTAAAGAAGTTACATCGATTGGCATGGGAGATAGGGTGTGTGTGGACACCTGTACGTCTATGGTGAAAGGCCAAGGCATGCTGGTCGGAAACAGCAGCAGCGCCATGTTTCTTGTTCACGCGGAAACTGTTTCCAATCCTTATGTTGCCCCCCGGCCATTTCGCGTGAATGCAGGACCGGTTCATGCCTATACAAAGGTTCCGGGGGGAAAAACAAGATACCTTTCTGAGCTTTCTGCCGGGGACAGGGTGCTGATCATCGATTTCAAAGGTAATGCGACCATGGGTGCCGTAGGACGGCTCAAGATCGAAAAACGGCCGCTGATGCTTATCAGGGCGACTGTAAACGAAAAAGAGGTGACAACCATCCTTCAAAATGCGGAAACAATCCGGCTAACCTCACCTGAAGGAAATCCGATATCTGTTGTTAAATTAGGTCCCGGTGTCAAAGTGCTTGTTGCTGTTGAGAAGGGCGGGAGACATTTTGGCCATAAGATAGATGAAACCATAACGGAAAGGTAAACTGAATCATGTGTCATTCAGATTCTCGCATAAATGAATTGAGAAAATCTATAGATGAGATTGATGAGAAGATTCTTGATTTAATTAACCAAAGGCTTCTGCTGGGAAAAGAAATCGGAAACATCAAAAGAAACAATAAAGAGCAGGTCATGGATAAAGCACGTGAGATATCTATTTTAAAAAGGCTTAAATACATTAATAAAGGTGATTTACGCGATGATACCCTTGATAATATATTTACTCAAATCATTTCGGAATCCAGACAAATTCAACTGAACATCGAACATCGAACGTCCAACATCGAATGTTAAATGATGTATCAAAAAGGCTGAAAAGAAACACAAATAGATGTCAAATGTTTGGTATTGGGTTTTTATTCGATTTTAAAATAATTTGAGGAGTGAAACGACATCATTATTCGACGTTCGATGTTGGATGTTGAATGTTCATCTTTCAAAAATGTAATCTGTGAATGTTTACAAAACAATTTTGCGCTTATGGGGGATACTCTATCAATGATCAATTCTGATACGTCATTATATGCTGTTTTAGGAGACCCGATATCCCACAGCTTAAGTCCTGTCATGCACAACTGTGCGTTTTCCCATGTTAATTATAACGGTGTATATTTTGCGTTCAGAGTAAAAGAAATTGGGAAAGCGATGTTAGGAATTAAAGCACTTGGTATTAAAGGAGCCAGTATTACTATCCCCCATAAGGTTGCAGCTATGGAATTTCTTGATGAAGTTGACGATATGGCGGAAAAGATCGGAGCGGTGAATACGATTATTAACCGGCAAGGAAAAATTACAGGGTATAATTTTGACTCAATTGGTGCAATAAAAGCGATTAAAGCAAAAACAAGTATAAATAATAAAACGGTTGCTATTCTTGGAGCAGGAGGTGCTGCCAGGGCTGTAGGTTATGGCATTAAATCAGAAGGCGGAAGGCTCACAATTTTAAACCGAACAAAAAAAAAAGGCGAAAAACTGGCATCTGATCTGGAAGGTGAATTTTGCCCCCTCGAGGATTTAAAAAAAGTGAAATGCGAGATACTGATTAACACAACACCTGCAGGTATGGAATCGAATGTCAGCAGCATGCCCATTGAAAAAGAGTATCTTAATAAAGAGATGGTTGTTATGGACATTGTCTATAATCCTTTAAGAACAAACCTTTTGAAAGTTGCAGAAAATATGGGATGCGTAACCATAGACGGTGTCTCAATGTTCATTTTTCAAGGAGCCGGCCAATTCGAATTGTGGACAGGCAAAAAAGCACCAACAGATTTGATGAGAAAAACGGTATTGAAAGCTCTGGGTTATAACCGTTGAATCTTTAGTTGTACTTAGAGTGAACGATTTTTATGAGAAACAGTATAGTGATGAAGGTATACTGAAATCTTGATGCATAGGGATTTGTAAAATATACAGGATAGCTATGGATATGTCGGGTATCTTGACAAAACTTTTATGCGAATGAAATCGGTGCAGATCGAGTATGAAATTGCTCAATTTAGGTTAAAATATCTTTATGATTGAAATAAAACCGCAAAAAATTAGTAATTGTGAAGTTTCAGTTCCTGGATCAAAAAGCTATACACACCGGATCTTGATTGCTTCAGCCCTGTCTGATGGAATTTGCAGAATTGATAACGCTTTAGATAGTGAAGATACCAAAATCACCATAGGTGCCCTCAAGCAAATGGGAATAACGATAAATTCAAATGATAATCGTTTCATTGTTCACGGTACAAATGGAGAATTTAGACAAACCAGTGGACCTCTATTTCTTGGTAATTCAGGCACTTCAATGCGTTTATTAACTGCTCTGGCTTCTCTGGGTAAAGGCAGATATGTTTTGACCGGTACAGAGCGCATGAAAGAACGACCCATTCAGGACTTGCTGGACGCTTTGATTCAAATGGGGGTTTCAGCACATTCAGTCAATAATAATGGATGTCCGCCTGTGGCAATTAAAGGTGGAGGTGTGAAAGGCGGTAGAATCAACATAAATTGTGAAACCAGCAGTCAGTATCTTTCAGCGGTTCTACTAACAGCACCGTTTACAGAACAAAACCTTGAAATAAATGTGATAAAAGGCCCCGTATCCAAACCTTATATAGATATGACTATTAATGTAATGAAAAAATTCGGCATTGAAATAGTACGTGATGACTATAGCTATTTCAAGGTTCAACAAGGACAGAAGTACAGGGCGGGGTCGTATTATGTTGAACCGGATTGCTCCCAGGCAGGGTATTTTTGGGGAGCTGCAGCGATAACCGGTGCCTGCATCAAAGTTAAAGGAATCACAAAAGATACTCACCAGGGAGATATTCATTTTACCAGGCTGCTTGAAGAAATGGGATGTAATGTGCTGCATGAAAAAGACGGTATCAGTGTTACAGGTGGATCGCTTTCAGGCATAGAAGCGGACATGTCCGACATGCCGGATATGGTTCCGACACTTGCGGTTGTATCAGCGTTTGCAAAGGGAACAACCATTATTAAGAATGTGAAGCATTTGAAGGTAAAAGAAAGTGATCGTTTAGCTTCTATAGCAAACGAACTTTTGAAAATGGGCATAGAGTCAAATATAACCGATACAGGCCTGGTCATAAATGGAGGAAAGCCGCATGGAGCAGAAATCTCTACTTATAAAGATCATAGAATTGCCATGAGTTTTGCAATCGCAGGTCTTAAGGTGCCTGGTGTATTTGTAAAAGACGAAAAATGCGTTGAAAAATCATTTCCTAAATTTTGGAATGTTTTTAGTGGTTTGTACAAATAAAATTAAAGTGATCGTATATATTCCGTTTTATGAGAACTACTATAACAAAATAGATCCAGTGATCCTGTAAATCCTGTCAGAAACAAAAATTTCCAAACTTTTTAAACTCACAGAAATGTCATGAACATTTTTTTAATCGGATACAGATGCAGCGGCAAGACAGAAGCAGGTAAATCGATTGCGGGTATTCTAGACCGATCGTTTATCGATACTGATTTGAAAATAGTCAAAGAAGAAGGGATAACGATATCACAAATCGTAGATAAAAATGGCTGGGATTATTTTCGCAAAAAAGAAACAGATGTGCTAAAAAAGGTGTGCCGCCATGATAATCAGGTTGTGGCTACAGGTGGAGGAATTATTCTTAACAAGGAAAACAGAGCAAATATGAAGGAAAACGGAACAGTGGTCTGGTTAAAGGCAACTTTTGCAACCGTAAAAAAGAGAACCCTGGCAGATAACAAAACAAAAAATTTCAGGCCATCTTTAACGTCAAAAAAACTCGATGATGAGATTAAAGAGACTCTTTTAATCAGGAAACCATATTACGAAGAAGCAATGGACTTTTCTATTTATACCGACAACCTTGATATTGACGGCGTGTGTCAAGCTGTCATCACCAAGCTGAAATTGCAAAAACACCTTTAGGCCCCGATAACAGATTTATCCTGTTTATTACAGCTTGATTTACTGAGGAAATAAAAATGCCTGGAAACAGTTTCGGAAAACTATTCAAAATAACAACATGGGGGGAATCCCACGGGAGAGGAGTCGGTGTTATTATCGATGGATGTCCTCCAATGATATCCATTGATGAAAATATCATCCAGTCCATGTTGAACCGGCGAAAACCCGGATCGTCAAGTGCAAGTACGAAACGAATGGAACCTGATCAAGCGGTTATCATGTCCGGAGTTTTTAATGGAATGACAACCGGAACTCCTATCATGATTATGGTTGAAAATAAAGATGCAAAGCCAGGGGCATATGAACCCTATGCAGATATTTACCGGCCGGGTCACGGTGACATCACATACATGGCCAAATATAAAATACGTGACTGGCGAGGAGGCGGGCGTGCCTCTGCCCGTGAAACAGTGGCAAGAGTTGCTGCAGGTGCTGTCGCCAAGGCGCTGCTTGACAGGGAAGGGGTTACTGTTTTCGCATACACAATTGAACTGGGTGGAATAAGGGCAGAAAAACACGATCCGGATCAAATTGAAAAGAATATGTTTTTTTGCCCGGATTATAAGGCAGCAAAAATAATGCACGAACGTATTGCTGATGTTAAAAAAAAAGGTGATTCTGTTGGCGGTATTGTGGAAATCAAGGCAAAAGGAGTTCCGAAAGGACTGGGAGATCCGGTTTTTGATAAGATGGATGCTGATCTGGCAAAAGCAATGATGAGCATTGGGGCGGTTAAAGGAGTTGAGATCGGAACAGGATTTAAAGCTGCCGAAATGTTGGGCAGTGAAAATAATGATCCTATAAATTCGACGGGGTTTATCACCAATAATGCCGGTGGAATTCTCGCAGGCATAACAAATGGTGATGATATCATTATTCGGGTGGCGGTTAAGCCGATTCCATCCATAAGAATTGAACAAAAAACAATTGATCGATTCGGAAATCAAAAGACTATCTCAATAAAGGGACGCCATGACATTTCTGCCATTCCCAGGATTAATGTAGTCTGCGAAGCCATGGTAAATCTGGTTTTGGCAGATCACCTCTTAAGGCAAAAGGCCATATCATGAATCGGGTTACTATCGGAATAATCGGTGGAAAAGGAAAAATGGGACAGTGGTTTGGCCGGTTTTTTATTGATGCAGGGCACAGGGTTTTAATATCCGATTTGAAAACAAAACTTAGGCCAGATGATATCGCCCAAAAAAGTGATGTGGTGATATTAAGTGTGCCCCTTGATATAGCTTTAAACCTTTCAAGTAAGATTGGTCCTAAGTTGAGAAAAGAACAGCTTTTTATGGATTTTTGTTCCATGAAAGAAGACATTGTTGAGGCAATGAGTCAGTTTTCACATGCTGAGGTTGTTGGAACCCATCCATTATTTGGCCCGTACCCGGATACGATTAACGGACAAAACATTATCATCTGTCCAAAAAGAGGTTCTATATGGCTAAAGTGGCTTGAAAACATTTTTAAAAAAGAGGGCGCTGTAGTCACACGAATGAATCCTGAAACACATGACCGTAATATGGCAGTTATTCAAGGACTTACACATATGTTAACGGTCTGTCTCGGGAGACTGCTCCAGAAATTTGATATAAAGCCAAAAGAAGCCATTCTTTATTCAACACCGGTTTTTAGAATAAATATGGACTTGATCGGTCGCCTTCTTTCACAGGATCTTAATCTTTATGATGACCTGATAGGCGGAAACAGGCACGTGCCAGATGTGCTGGAAGAATTTAGTTCTGTTTTAAATGAAGGAAAAGAAAGGTTATTATCAGGTAACAAAGGAGAGGGGGCGGTGTTTATGGAAGAAATAAGCAGATTTTTTGATCATTTCTGTCAGCGCGGCCTTGATGAAAGCAATAAGATCATAGAAGCGGTCTATTCAAAAGAATAGAAAATATATTTTTCTAAATGCCTTAAATTTTAATCATTTGATAAAACAGACAGTTGTATTAACCTAAAACTTAAGAACACAAATTTCGCATTCCTATTTTGCAAAAAATGTCGAACCACTCTATCCCAGATATCCAGACACATTGCAACTGATTAGTTTCATATCCCCATTAAGGAAAAAGTAATACTGCTTCGATTTGTCACTTCAAACATCTTAAACTGATAAACCCGTAAAACGGCTCATGTACCCCCGCTAAAAAGCAGCGGGATAAAAAGGCGCAGTGATTTTTCAGGAAAAAAACTATAGTATGTCGGATTTTCTAAAAAAACGTATCAACGCTGTAGATGGATTTTTTTCCACGCCAACAAACTTAGCCATTTTTATTGCACATAAATATGTGCATGTGCACATATTTATGTGCACTTTTTCTTTCATGTCTCATTCCTCTTCTCGATAAATATCCTTTATAGAGATATCCTGATAGTTGATAATTAACTGTTTATACAATTAAATCTAAAATTGAATTCTTTTAATTGATAGTAATGACAGTTATATATCACTTTGGCACGGATATTGATAATTAGGCATGGAAAACAAAATATATAATATATTGGTGAACCGGAACACTATTTGAGCAAAGGTTAATAATGATTCAGATGCAAGGCATCAAAGGTGAGATCTAAAAATGACTGGTAACGGCAAACCAATAACAGCGGAAAATATTTACTCTACAGATGACGAACCAGAGGAATCCATATTTCAATAATTAAAAATTATTTATATCTCGGACATAGCCTTCAAAGTCATTTTCAAGCAAGAAGCGAGATATCATCTCGCTGACTTTACCGGCAGTGTCAACTTGATAATGTCCTTTTTCATTACGTCCTGAGATTTTTTTAGCATTTTCAACAATAGTCTGAAGTGATGCTGTCGTAATTTCTACATTAACATGGACTTCAATTAGATCTTTTTCTTCTGTCATGGCCGTAGCAATCCTTGAAATATTAGGGAATATTTGGCTTGGAGTAAATATTGTTATTTTTTTAAAATGATTATCAAGAGTATGGCATAAGGTCAAGTATCGAAAATTCACGTTATTAAAACATATTTGAGCGGTTAACAAAAAGAATGGCTTTTTACTAACCACTCACATTAAACATAACAAAAAAAGGAGGAAAAAGAATGAGAAAAATGAAAGTATTGTTGGTGCTGTCTATTGTTGCTGCTCTTATCGTGGTTTTAAATGGTCCATCATTTGCCGGTAACGTGAAAAAAATTAACATAAACAAAGCATCCATCGAGGAGCTTATTCAACTTAAACGAATAGGACCGAAATATGCTAAAAAAATTATTGATTATCGGGAAAAGAACGGTCCTTTTAAAAAACCTCAGGACATTGTGAAAGTAAAGGGGATAGGAGAAAAAACATATGAGCTGAATAAAGATCTGATCACCGTTCAATAACACGGAAGAAGGAAATATTTTTCTCATAAAAGCACGAATGGGTGAAAACTCAGAAAAAGATAATAATTTTCTTGTTTTCACAATTTCGTGCTTTTTTATTGGTTTAAATTTCTATCGCAATAAAAAAAAATTTTATCGCGATTTATACAGGTGAATATTTTTTTATATTCCGGTCAAAAGATAAATGCAGATCCTAACTATTAGATAAAATAATTCATTTTTTACTTGACAAGGAATCAAAAAAATGTTCAATTGCTGAACGTTTACAAAATGAACACCTTAAGATTTGCATTAAAAAAGACTAGCAACTGCTTCTGTGATACGCCATGTAGCCCACCAGGCGGAGCTATTTTAAAACTTAACACACCTTAATACAATTACTCCAACCAAAAACGATAACCAAGAAACAAATCTCCCAAAAAAAGTGACGTTTTGCAAAGGTTTCTATTTAGACAATGGACAATCAAGACTTACGCACACTTAAAATACTTGAAGAGATAGAGAAAGATAAAGCTCCCAGTCAGCGATATCTAGCCGGAAAACTGAACATTTCTCTTGGTCTGGTTAATTCTTTCATAAAACGCCTCGCTCAAAAAGGGCTCTTCAAGATTAAAAATATTCCTAAAAACAGGGTCAAGTATATACTCACTCCCAAAGGTGCTGCTGAGAAAACACGGTTAACTTATCAATATATTCAGTATTCATTTCAGTTCTATAAATCAGCACGTGAGAAACTACGAATTTTATTTTACGATTTAACAAAAAACGGTAATAAAAAAATTGTATTTTATGGTGCCGGTGATCTTGCCGAAATTGCATATATATCTTTGCAAGAAGTACCTATGGAGCTTGTAGCAATTATTGATGATAATTATGCTGGAAAGATATTTATGGATTTTGTGATTGCTGACTCAGACTACCTAAATGCCATTTCTTTCGATAAGATCATAATAACCAGCATTGATGACACTGAAAAAATCTTAGAAAGCATATTAAATATAGGAATTTCACGAGGCAAAGTGACAATGTTGAAGTAATAATGCTTATCAGGGTCAGTTTGTGAATATATGTGTTAATTTTTTAAATCAAATTTAAGAATGAAAATCTTAGCTTCAAAAGAGAATTATTGTTTAAGAAGATTCTACTGGAGTTGTTCAAAGGTCTTGTTCTAATGAAAAAGGTTCCGCTAATAAAACCCTATATCACCCAAGAAATAAAAGACAGAGTTTGTCAAGTACTTGATAGTGGATATCTTACTGAAGGATCGATAACGAGAAAGTTTGAAGATGTTTTTAAGAAGTATGTCGGAGCAACTTATGCTTTGGCTGTTCCTTCATGCACATTGGGTATAGAAATAGCCTTAAGGGCCTTAAAAATAGGCCCTGGCGATGAAGTTATTGTTCCTGATTATACATATCCGGCAACTGCTGATGCTGTTGCTATCACAGGAGCAAAAAGTGTCATTGTAGATATTTGCCCTTCAACAATGCTAATCGATTATAAATCTGCTGAGGAAGCTATTACATCAAAAACAAAGGCAATTATTCCGGTTTCTTTGTTTGGCAACCCTTTAGACTATAACTATTTAAATAAATTAAAAGAAAAATATAATATTTATATAATTGAAGACGCTGCTTGCTCACTCGAAACTGAATTCCAAGGGATTCGAGTGGGATCTTTAGCTGATATATCTATTTTCAGCTTTCATCCCAGAAAATTTATAACCACAGGGGAAGGTGGCATGATTACCACCAACAGTGAAAAGTGGGCTGAATGGATACTTTCTTATAAACATTTTGGTGCGAGTATACAAGAATCTAGGCTTACAACGAGTTTTAATAGAATTGGAACAAATGGGAAGTTTAGTGATATTCTTGCAGCCTTGGGATTGGAACAGATGCGACAAATTGACTTGCTTTTAGCACGACGTCAGAAGCTTGCTAAAAATTATATAAAGCTTTTAGGAAAATATAAACAGGTTGAAATTCCTAAAATAACCATGGGTGGAGCGCATTCATATCAGTCTTTCTGTGTTTTTGTGGAAAATCGAAATGAAGTCATGAATAAGTTAAGAAATAAAGGAATTGAAACTCAAATCGGAACTTATGCCATTCATATGCACAAAGCATTTTCCGAGAGCAAAAATTGCAGGATTGAACATGATATGAAAGGAAGCAAATATGCCTTTGATTATTGCTTAACTTTGCCTTTATACCATGAATTGACTACGAAAGATCAAGAATACATTGTGCAAAAATTAATACAGGTTATTAAAGATTAACGGTAAAGTAGATTGTGTAACCGATGAATAATAATAAAAATGAATCAGTTAGAATGAAGCCCCTTATTAAACGATCAATTCATCTTTTCTGTACCATATGGATTTTTATGGTATTCTTTGTCGATTGGCTTCTTCATAAAATGCCAGGAATCAGATTGTTTAGTGAGACACCACCTGAATTTCTTACAAAAATGTTCAATTTTTTACGAACCCTACTTTCCTGAACTTATGTCCCTTAAGGTCCAAATCTTTTAAAATGACAATAGGATTTTCTCTAAACATATTTTTCCTTTGTATTCTATATACACTTGCATGCCTGTGTGCAGGATCGATCTTAATAAATGTATTAGGCAGATTTTCAATTACTATTAAGGAAATATCACCGTTAAATTATATACTAACATCCTTTCTGCTTGGCTCTGGAATTCTGTCGAATGTTTGGTCCCTTATTTTATCTGTTTCATTGTTTAATTGGTTATCTGTTGGTAGCGTTCTTGCTTTAGGCATCATTTTCGGTATTAATAATATATGGCGAATTAAAGACAAATTATTTAAGCAGTTAAAAGGAATATTCAAAGACTTTTCAACAGAAGCTGTTTCCTGGAAAATCATGATTATACTTGTTCTTCTCATGATTATCCTGACGGGAATTAGATCGTTTATACCGTTAACCAAATATGGCGATGCTGCGGCTTTTTATCTGGTATTGCCTAAATTGCTTGCTGCGAATCAAAAATGGTCATTACTTGGTGGGTACGAAGCTTTTTCAACGATTGGTCTCCATGGAGAATTACATTATGCGGCATTAATGGCTTTAGGCGGCAGTTGGGGTGCAAAATTATTTAACTGGCCAATAAGTATATCTTGCGCAGCAGGTTTGGCGGCATTGGGAAGCAAATTAGGTGTCGGAAGGCGAGGGCAGTGGCTTATAATAATTATGGTATTTACTTCAACTGCATTTACTAAACTAATAGGTAATGGAAAAGTTGATATTTTTGCTGCAGCTATGGGTGTGGCCGCAATTTATTGGGCATTTCAAGAATACAACCAATCAAGTGGGGCTGAAAAATTCTTGGCAGGTTTGTTCGCGGGTTTTGCAGTTATAGCAAAGATTTCATATCTACCGCTTATTGTTCCATCTATGGTGCTATTAATCATTTGGCAGAGCTATTATTCTAAAAAACTGGAAAAAGATAGATTAAGAAGCTTTACAGCATCCATAATTTTATTATCTATCGGTATGTCTATACCAATACTGGTCCATTTTTTAAAAAACTGGGTATTATTTAGTGAGCCGTTCGCACCATTTTTTTATCTATCTAAAAATTATTTGGGAGGAGGTTGGGCTTCTCAAAAATGGATCTCTAATGAAACGATTAAAAAGCTAATTCTAACTTACCCATTGGCTCTTTCATACGGTAAGTATCCTTTTCAAATGGGTACCTTGTCAAAGCTGTATCTATCATTTATTCCATTAATATTATTAATTCCAAAGAAAAAAAAATTAATACAAAATCGAATGTTTCAAATCACATTCATAGGTATCATGGGAATTGTAATCTGGACTGCGGTTAAACCCGGAGTATTTGCAACAAGGTATA
>CAJHXW010000244.1_pt1 | contig 32263 bp, 24 predicted proteins | sample 9198581 | NCBI WGS metagenome assembly CAJHXW01 (sample SAMEA7708328, study PRJEB35096) | sediment metagenome | biome: marine neritic benthic zone biome [ENVO:01000025]; feature: sediment [ENVO:00002007]; material: shallow marine sediment [ENVO:03000034] sea grass bed [ENVO_01000059] ...
GAAGAAAAAAAAATTAATTCTGTGATCATGACAATAGAAGGGTTCGTTTTTCTTGATGCCTATTATGATCAAAAAGTGGTTATTAATCGAGCCATTTCTCCATTCGATTCCATCGATTTGGTTAGAGGCATGATGGATGATATCAAACTGATGTTTTTTCAGCCTGAGGGCAGCCTGATTGAATCCGGCGTGTCTTCCCATGGCTCACACGTCTGTCGATACAAAAATGCTGCCGGCAGAGTTATTGATGTCATTGCAAATAGTGGCTGCGACTGGGAGATGCGACAGTATAACCCAGGCGGCACCTTAATAAAAACTGTTAAGGCTGATCACTGCAAAAAGGTGCCTGGCTCACCAAACAAAATTGGTCTTCCGGGTAGAATAAAACTTGCTTCCCGCGGAATAAACGGATATGCACTGGCATTTGAACTGAAAGAGGTAAAACGTCTAAAAGAATAATATAATCGTTTACAGGTTCAGGGTTCATCGTTCAGGGTTAAGGCAAGGAATAGTGGAATCCGAAAATAAGAATGCAACCTTGATCCCTGAACCTTTGAACCCGTGAACGATTACAAATCAAGGAACTATTTTATGAAATTTAAGCTGATTTACCCCAAATGGGCAAAACTTGAAAGACAAACCGAGTTTCACCTTCCGCCTCACGGTCCTGTGGTTTTTGCTGCAGCTTTGCCGGATGATGTGGACGTGGAGTTTATCGATGAAAACCTTGAAGAAATTAATTTCGATGATCCGGTTGATTTTGTGGGTATTTCCATGATGCTTACCATCCAGGTGAAAAGGGGATGGGAAATTGCGGAAGTTTACAGAAAAAGAGGAATTAAAGTCATATTCGGCGGGATTTCTACCATGCTGCATTCTGAAGAAACCATGGAACATGCCGATTCCGTATTCCTGGGTGAAGCTGAAGGAAGAATGGAGAAGGTTTTTTCAGATTTTAAAAATAATAAACTTCAAAAAGTGTATAACTATTTAGACGACAGGCCCCCCATTGAAATGGTCGGCACGGCCAGAAGAGACATTTTAAAAAGGGATCTCTATAATTACAAGGGCGTCCAGATGGTTGACCTGGTTCACGCATCCAGGGGGTGCCGATTTAACTGTTATCCATGCGCGGTTGCCTATCTTGGCGGAAGAAGTTTCAGGCCCCGTCCCATTGATAAGTCCATCGAAGAGATGGAAAGTATAGATAACAACCGGTTGTTTTTGGTGGACAATTCCCTGGCGCAGGATACCAAGTGGGAAATGGATCTGTTTCGTGAAATGATTCCGCTTAAGAAAAACTGGTGCAGTCACCCCATCGAAAATAAGCCTGAAGTTCTGGATCTGGCAGCACAGGCAGGTGCCTGGTACGTCTATCAGGCTGTTTTTGACACATCAGACTTGATTAAAGAAAGGATTAAACAATACCATGATCATGGAATCGGAGTTGAAGGTACCATTCTTCTTGGCCTGGATACTCATACAGAAGACTTTATTAAAAAGCTTATCGATTTTCTGATGGAAATCGAATTGGACCTGGCCGAGTTTACCGTTTTGGCGCCTTTCCCACATACTAAGGCCTGGGATGATCTTCATAAACAAAAGAGGATTATTTCTTATGACTGGAATGAATACTCTGCAGACAGGGTCGTATATTATCCTAAGCATATGACCCCGGAAAGGTTGCAGGAATTATTTATCTATGCCTGGGATACATTTTATAAAGACGAGCCCCAAAGAATCAAGATGTTCAAACTGCTCCAGAATGTGGTGAGAAAAGAAAAGGAGGCAAACACGTTTACTCCAAGAAGAAGAGACCTTGCCAAACGCGCTTTTGGGAAAGAAGCAGCTTCCGAAAAATAGAAAACACCAGCCCGTCTTCAAGAAGACCTGTTCGCAAAATCATAATAGTGGCAGTATTGAGACATAATTGTTACTGCTTTTTTAACTAACTTTGGGTTCATTTTCCATGTTTTTACCAAAATGCGGAACAGTAATAATTTTACAGTCCATGGCTCATGCAACAGGTAAAATCCAATAATATAGAAAAGTTTAATAAATTTTGAAAAGCTCATCTTTGAATTTTTATAAAGAGGGGAAAAGTATTTAATATTTGCCAGCCAGTCTAATGCCCTTGATTCAAAATTTTCCGGTTTATATAAATTTTTAAAAAGATTCTGGTGATTTTCAATCAGCTCTTCGATTGTTAAGTTTAAAGGTATGATATTTGTTGAATAATGCCATACCCCTTTAAAATCTTCATTCAGGCGTTTTTGTTTTTTCATTCTGTCATACAGGGTCGTATTTTTCGGAGCATTTAAAATAGTTATTGATGCAAGCGGGGTACCCGTTTCATTCAGGAACTGCTCAATCTCAGTAAATGTGGATTTGTCATCATGATCAAAACCGACAATCAGCCCAATAAAAGGAAGGATGCCATAACTGGATATCCTTTTTACAACTTTCTTGGGATTGTAACGGAAAATATGCCCTTTATTGATCTCATCCAAACATTCTTTTCGAATGCTTTCCACACCAAAAAAAATTGCGGAAAAACGGGCATCTGCAAGCAGCTTTAAAATTTCTTCATCAGTACCGATTTTGGTGGTTGCCTGTGTGCTGAAAGATACAGGTGTTTTTTGTGAAGTATTCCATTTTATAATTTCTATTAATAATTCCTTTGTAAACGATTTATTCACAAAGAAATTGTCATCTGAAAAAAATATTGTTTCAGCACCTTTTGCATGGGCATTTTTTATTTCAATCATTACCTGTTTAACAGATTTTGTTCTGTATTTTCTGCCGACCAGGAGTATGACATCACAAAAATCGCAGTTGTTCGGACAGCCTCGACTGGTTTGAACTGTAAAGTACAGATATTCTTTTCCATTAATAAATGACCACACCGGAGGCGGGCTGTCTTTAATTTCAATAAATTCTTTTTGTTCATATACTGAACCTGCTGTACCATTTTGCCATTCCAAAAGAAATTTCGGCCATGTATATTCAGCCTCTCCAACAAAAAGGTAATCCGCCAATTTACTTGCTTCTTCACAGTTAAGAGTTGCAAATGCTCCTCCTAAGGCGACAGGAATGTTTCGATTTCTAAAAATTTTTGATATTTCCGCGATTCGCTTGGAATGAAGGGTATACCCGGTAATTGCAACAAGATCACAGGGCATTTGAAAATCGATTTTGGAAACATTTTCATCACAGTATTTATATTCAACATTTATATCTTCAGGTGTTAATGCAATCAATGTTGCAAGTGCTGAGTTAGGCATTAAGTTTTTAGCTCTTACAGCTTTTACAGAACTTTTCATGGACCAGAAATTATCAGGTGTTCGGGGACTGATCAGATATATAATTCGACGTATTCCAGCAGGTGATGTCGCAGTAAAAGTTTTTTTATTTTCCATATATCAAGAACCATAAAGGAATATATTTATGAGAATTACTACAAAAAAGGCTGTAACATTTTAGTGTTTTGAAAAACCCTCCGGCACGCAGGATGTCCTGAGTGCCGGATTCATTTTGAAATATTTTTCAATAGGCTAAATTTATGCACAGGTTGTAGCTTAATATCATAAAGGCATGCCGTCAAGCTCAAGTTTTTATTTTTCCATAGGGTTTCAAATCTTTTTTACTTGACCATCAGAGCGCACTTATGTATTTGTATTTTATACCCTATATAACAAGGAGGACACAATGGCTGTAAAAATTTTAATAAAAAGACATGTGCCCGAGGAAAAGGCAAGGGAGATAATACCTCTTGTCAGAGAAATGAGAAGTCTGGCCACTAAGAATGAGGGATATATTTCCGGTGAAACATTGAGGAATTTAGAAAGACCGGAAGAATTCATGGTCATCAGTACGTGGCAGTCTTCTCAGGACTGGAAACAATGGCTCAAAAGTGAAGACAGGAAAAAAGTTCAGGACAAGATAGACGCTCTCCTTGGAGGGGAGACAGAATATGATATATATCATTACGGATTTAAGGAATAAAGGTTTTTTTAAATTCGTGAATGAATCCTAAGCCAGTCGATCCCATAGATAAGTAAAACGCTTTTTGGTTTTGTTGTTATTCACTCCAATCGCCAGGGCTTTTCGGGTACCTACCATTACAACAAGTTTCTGGCCACGTGTAACGGCAGTGTAAATCAGATTTCGCTGCAAAAGGATATAATGCTGGGTTAGTATAGGAATAATCACTGCCGGGAATTCGCTGCCTTGGGATTTGTGCACTGAAACCGCATAGGCCAAAACGACTTCATCCAGATCCGAAAAGTCAAAGGTTACTTCTCTGCCATCGAATGAAATAGCAAGCTGCTGATTTTCAGGATAAATCTGTGTAATTCTTCCGATGTCTCCATTAAATACTTCCTTGTCATAATTATTTCTGATCTGCATGACTTTGTCGCTGATCCGATAATTTCTCTCCCCGCGTATTAGGCCTTCCGAGCCCGGATTGAGTATTTTCTGCATCTCTTTATTAAGGTTGCCCGAGCCTGCCACTCCCTTGTGCATGGGAGTTAATACCTGGATATCATCCACAGGATCAAAACCAAAACGTTGTGGTATCCGAATCTTTACAAGTTCAAGTATAATCTCAAGAACTCTGTCCGGGTCTTCCTGCTGGATGAAATAAAAATCATTATTCTGATCGTTTAAAGGAGAAGTTTCCAAGGACGGAATAACGCCCTGGTTTATCTTGTGGGCATTAACAATAATTTGACTCTTTTTGGCCTGGCGGAAGATTTCATTCAGCCAAGCGACAGGCAGGGCCTTCGACTCAATAATGTCTTTTAGAATATTTCCCGCCCCGACTGAAGGAAGTTGATTCACATCACCGACAAGAATTAAAATGGCGGTCAAAGGAACAGCTTTTAAAAGATGATACATCAAAATGGTATCGATCATTGAGGCTTCATCTACAATAAGCAAATCACAACCAAGCTGCCTTTTTTCATTTTTTAGAAAACCTCCTTTTGCAAAGCTGAACTCCAGCAGCCTGTGAATGGTACGGGCTTCAACACCGGTTGTTTCACTCATCCGTTTTGCGGCTCTGCCAGTTGGTGCAGCCAGCAATATTCTGACTTTAAGCTTGGAAAAGATTTTTAAAATTGCATTGATAATTGTGGTTTTTCCAGTGCCAGGCCCTCCGGTAATAACCATAACCTTTTCCTTAAGGCAGGAGCGTATGGCTGAAATCTGGTTTCCGGATAGAGTGATTGAAAGTTGTTTTTGCACCCAATCTATTGCTTTATCCCTATCGACATTGCGAATCGATTTGAGTGATAAAGCCAGAGCCTTCAACCTGTCTGCAATACTGGTCTCGCAGAGGTGAAATTTGGTTAAATAGACGGCTTTGTTATTTTCTTTAAATTCTTCAATGCTATTATTCAGGTCCTGGAAAACTATTTTTTTATTGGCAGCCAGCATTCCGAGAGCTCCAACCACGGCAACCCTTTCAACATCCAAAATTTCCCTAGCTTTTATAATAAGTTCTTCATATGGATAATAAACATGTCCCTCATCTGAGAGCTTGTGGAGTACATAGAGAATACCGGCTTCAATTCTTTGGACGGAATCTTTAGGAAAACCCAGTTTTTCGGCAATGCTGTCGGCCGTGACAAATCCGATTCCGAAAATATCCGTTGCCAGACGAAAGGGGTTTTCCTTTACCACTGTGATGGATTTGTTTCCATACTCTTTGAATATTTTGGTGGCATATCCTGAACTGACGCTGTGGGCTTGAAGAAAAATCATGACATCCCGGATTTCTTTCTGCTCTTCCCAGGCATTTTTGATCATGGCGATTCGCTTTTTTCCGATACCTTCTACGTGGGCGAGCTTATGCATTTCATTTTCGATAACATCCAGTGTTTCTTTTCCGAATTTTTTAACAATCCGTTTTGCCATGACCGGGCCAAGCCCTTTTATGAGCCCGGAGCCCAAGTATTTTTGGATTCCATAAACAGTTGCCGGAACTTTGGTTTGGTATTCAACGACTTTGAATTGTTCGCCGAATTTGGGGTGATTGGTCCACTCTCCCTTCATTTTAAGGATTTCACCGGGAGTCGGAGCCATGAGGTTCCCGACGATAGTTACCAGATCATGCTGCCCGTAAACCTTGACCCTGGCAATGGTAAAGCCGTTATCCTCGTTGGTATAGGTGATTCTTTCAATCTGGCCGGAGAGATCAGTGAGCATTCTTTAGTCCTGTTTTCTCTCCCAGTCCGGAACAATGACATCCGGTATTGAAAGGCTCGTGGGGAAGAAGCATTTTATGTCAATAACAGGAGATCCGTCAAAGGCATCGATTTTATCTATTTGAATAGTGGTTCCATCAATGGACAAAATTTTACACAAAGACAGAGCGATCAGGTTTGGTCTGTGTGGGGAATGTGTGGCAAACACCCCAGTTAAAGGGTTTTTTTTATTCCTGCAAGGATGAACCTGTAAAGTGCCTCTGCTTTTAGGAGTGTCGTTTTCATGAAACCAATATAGCACGTTTATATGTGAAAACTGCTCAAGACCTAAAAGTGCATCGCTATATTTTTTATCAACTTCAATAAAGGCCGTATCATCTTGTTTTCTGATAAAGCCAACAGGGTAAATTCGAAAGTTATCCATCATTTAGATTTCCATTATCCTTTCAATTCAACTTGATGGCGTTGCACAAAGTCACATCTATTGCGTTGTATCGGTTTTTCAGAAACTCGACATACTATACTGTTTCCCATAAATATATCCTGTTTTAAACGATGCCGTCCGGCAGCTATTCAAAGACTTTGTACGATACCTTCAATCTTTAAGTTCTTTTATATCCGCATAATAATCTAGCGCGTCAGGGTTGCTCAGGGCGTCTTTATTGAGAACAGGTTTGCCTTCTATTATTTTTTTAACTGCCAGCTCCACCTTTTTCATATTCAATGTATAGGGGATTGCCGGCACGCTTAATATCTTAGCCGGCACGTGTCGGGGTGAAGCATTGGTGCGAAGGGTATTTTTTATTTTTGCTTTTAAATCGTCCGTTAATTCATATCCGCCTGCCAGTTTTACGAAAAGAATCACACGGACATCATTTTTCCAGTTTTGGCCGATGACGACAGAATCTTCTACCTCGTCCATCTGTTCTACCAGCCGATAAATGTCGGCTGTTCCGATTCGCACACCACCGGGATTCAAGGTTGCATCAGATCTTCCATACATGGTTACGCCACCTCGATCGTTGATTTCTATAAAGTCTCCGTGTCGCCAAATATTTGGATAGACATCAAAATAGGCGCTGTGGTATTTGCTGTTGTCCGGGTCATCCCAAAAATAGATCGGCATGGACGGAAAGGGTGCCGTACAGACTAGTTCCCCTTGCTGATTCATAACAGGGTTTCCATTATCGTCAAAGGCTTCCACTTTCATGGCCAGTCCCCTGCACTGCAACTCTCCTGCGTAAACCGGCCCCATGGGGTTTCCAAGGGCAAAACACCCGTTTAGGTCGGAACCCCCTGATATGGATGCCAGTTGCAGATCGTCTTTTACTTCTTTGTAAATAAATTCAAAATCTTCAACTGAAAGGGGCGAACCAGTTGAAAGTAAGGTTTTTAAAGATGACAGGTTATATTCTTTTTTAGGTTTTACGCCTGCGTTTTGAAGCGCAGCGATATAACCTGCGCTTGTACCAAAAATGGTGATCTTTTCATCCTGGGCCATTTCCCACAGCGCACCGGGATGAGGATGAAAGGGATTGCCGTCAAATAATACGAGGGTGGCACCCATGGACAAAGAGCAGGTCAGCCAGTTCCACATCATCCATCCACAGGTAGTGAAATAAAATATGGTATCTTCCCGTTTTAAATCGGTATGAAGCATAAGCTCTTTTATCTGGTGGATCAGGATTCCACCCGCGCTTTGAACCATACACTTGGGAAGACCGGTGGTTCCGGAAGAATACATGATATAAAGGGGATGATCAAAGGCAAGCTGTTCAAATTCAATCTCAAGGTCTGATTCTGTCGATTTAAAATTATTATAATAAACCGCATTGGGTACATGGCTTATATCCGGATCTTTTTGGGTATAAGGAACCACCACCACTTTTTCTATGGAAGGAAGCTCCTTTAAAATATCCGCAATACGTTCTAAGGAATCTAAATGCTTTCCTTTAAAAGAATATCCGTTTGCAGTAAATAAAACTTTCGGCTTAATCTGTCCGAATCTGTCCAGAACTCCTTTTATTCCGAAATCCGGAGAGCAGGAAGACCATGTTGCGCCTGTGCTTACAGCTGCCAGCATGGCAATGATGGATTCCGGCATATTCGGCATAAAACCGACCACTCGGTCACCCGGTTTTATACCTGCCTTTCTCAAAGACTTTGCTACACGGGCAACTTCATCGTACAGTTTATTATATGTCATCTTAATGGAATTCTGATCTTCTCCTTTGAAAATCAAGGCCACATGGTCGTCTCGGTATCTCAGAAGATTTTCAGCAAAATTGAGCCTTGCTCCGGAAAACCATTTGGCGCCGGGCATCTTATTCAGATCATCAACGATCTGATTATATGGCTTTGATGCCTTGATTTCGGCAAATTCCCACAATAATGTCCAGAATTGAGGTATATTTTCTATAGACCAGTGGTACATCGGATCATATCCAGTAAAATCCTTGCCAAGTTTTTCATTCACAAAATTTATAAATCGGTACATGTTTGTACTTTTCACTCTCTCATCTGAAGGCTTCCATAACTGCTTGCCCATGATTAGCTCCCTTTATAAAGTTAATTTTAATTCATAACTTATAGAAATATGCCTTATTTAACATTCAATTTCAAGGCTTTAATTGTTGCAAAAAGTTAGAATTTTAGTATAGATTCAACCGGGAAAGCTTTGAATATCATAGACAATACATGTTTATGAGTGTATTTTCTGTGGCACTCAGTGGTAAACGATAAGGAGAAATATCATGCGTATTGTTGATTTGCGATCTGACACGATTACAAAACCAACCCCATCAATGCGCCGGGCAATGGCTCAGGCTGAGGTGGGAGATGATGTATTTGGTGAAGACCCTACGGTTAATCGCATAGAAGAAATGGCTGCTGATCGTATGGGAAAAGAAGCTGCGTTATTTGTTGCAAGCGGAACAATGGCTAATCTGGTCAGCCAGCTTGCACATTGCGGCCGCGGTGATGAGATGATCCTTGGGAATCAGGCCCACATTTTTTTCTATGAGCAGGGAGGTTCCGCTGCCGTTGGAGGTATTCATCCTCGAACCATACCCAATCAGCCTGACGGTAAACTATCACTTAAAGACATCGAGGCAGCTATTCGACCGGACAACATACATTTCCCGCGTACTAAATTGGTTCTGCTCGAAAATACACATAACCGCTGTAACGGGAATCCTTTGGACATTGATTATATGCAAAGTGTAGGGAAACTGGCTCGCAGTTATGAACTTAAAGTGCATGTTGACGGAGCCAGGATATTCAATGCCGCTGTTGCACTTGGAGTGGATGCCGGCAATCTGGTCAAAAAAACGGATTCGGTCTCCTTTTGCCTGAGCAAGGGCCTTGCAGCTCCCGTGGGCTCTCTGGTTTGCGGCAGTCGCCCTTTCATTGAAAAAGCCCGCCGTGCCCGTAAAGTTTTAGGCGGCGGTATGAGGCAGGCCGGGGTATTGGCGGCAGCCGGCATTATTGCGCTTACTGAAATGGTTGAACGCCTTGCCGATGATCACGCCAACGCCAAACTCCTTGCTGAAGGTTTGGCAGAAATAAACAGTATTTCAATAGATCCAAAACTTGTAAAGACCAATATTGTATTTTTTGATATCAAACGAGGCGATATGACTGCAGAGCATCTCGCCAGTCAGCTTACATCCAAAGGCATTAAAGTTTTGCCATCGGGTCCAAAACGACTCAGAGCAGTTACACATTACCATATCACGAAAGATGATATTGAATATGCATTGGGCGTATTGGCAAAAGCGATGGGATGATTTTAGCCATTTATCATTAATACAAGTATGAGTTCATCTGACAAGTCATTTCCCCGGATGCTAATCGTGTCGGTGATTTACAAAGTTATTTAATTCAATTTGAAAAGGTCCTGATTTTCAAATAACTGAGGGGTCGGGGAGTTTTTCAATCTCTGATCGGTTCACCAGGGGGATCACCCATTCGTCCGTACAACCCTTAACAATCATATCGAGAAACTGACGGACGGCAGCTATCTCGCTTAAATTAGATTTGAGCCAGCCCCAGTAGACAGATTCCCACGAAGGCGATGGTCGTCTCTGCCTTTATGGGCTTACTGAGAAGATAGGGGGCGTGTACGGAGTTCGGTACTGAATTGTTAAGGGTTGTATGGGCCAATGGGTGATCCCCCTGACGAACCGATCAGAGATTGAAAAACTCCCTGACCCCTCATCTAATTATCTCACCTGCGCGACTCAATAATCCATCACTAACCGTTAATCCCAGTTCTTTAATCACATGGTAATTAATCCTCAGCCGAGCCTTGGGAGAGGCAAGCATAATGTTACCGGCAGGTTTACCATGGAAGATTTTATCAGCCATGACGGCAGCCAGTTTTCCTTGTTCAATGTTATCTGGAACAAAAGAAAACAAAGCACCAAAGTCTGCCGTAAAAGCCATACCACCCCCGATAGGCAATTTATGTCTGCTTGCAAAATTTTGGATCGCCTTAAAACCATCATGTGAGTTGTTAAGTATATCCGGCATAAGCAAAATGGAATCTATACCAATATCATGCAATGCAGACCGTGCTTTCAGTTTAGACCTAAGCTCTTCCATACTATTAACAGGGTCTTCCACCAAAGCTATACCCAATGATGAAGCGGCAGGTCGAAGACCCCCAAGAGCCATTGATGTGGTAGGATAATTTCGGTCATAGATTAAATAGACTTTTTTAGCTTGTGGCACCAATTCAAGCAAGATATCCAGACGTTTTACCGTAAGTTCAGGTCCGGGATAGCGAACACCGGTTATATTCCCACCCGGGCGCGATATGCTATCAACTAAATTATTTCCCTCTATGCCAGCCATAGCAAAAACTATTGGGATATTCATACCCTGGGTAGTTGCCTTAACCAACACTGCCGGTTCAGTGGGAAAAGCAAAAATCAAATCTACTTTATCGGTTATAAATTTCATAATTGTGTTCTTACACGCAACTATGTCAAAGCTTGCTTTCTGGTGGTTATAGATGATGTCTCTGCCGTTTACATAGCCCAACTCAGTCATTTTGGCCACAAAACCATCTGTTATATTATCAAAAACTTTCGCACCGGATAGAATACCCACACGATACACTTTGGGCTTCTTTTCATTACAACCATTTATAAACAAACTTACCACCACTAGTAGAATATAAATCAGCAGATGACGTCCTTTATTATATTGTTTATTCGGATTCATTTTTATCTCCACATTTATTGATCATCGTAATCAGTTAATGATCCTGTCTGCTCTGCTTAATAAACCTTCAGGTACAGGTACTCCGAATTTTAGAGCAACTTTATAATTTATCTCCAGAAAGCTTTCCGATGAGAGAACCGGGATGGTGCCTGCAAGAGTGCCTTTAAGTATTTTATCAGCAAGGACCGCTGCCTGTTCTCCTGTTTTTCGGATATTAACATTTATACCAAAAATTGATCCATAGTTCCCAACTTGCATCAATACACCACCAATCGGTATTTTTTCTTCATATGCAAATTTACACATGACTTCAAAGGCATCGTCAGTACAACTAAGGGGTTCCGGTATAAAAAAAATTGAATCAAAACCGATATCATTCGATTTTTCTCTTGCATTCAACTCCGCTCGAATCTCTACTGCATCGTCCGCTGGAAACTCAATCAGTGTTATACCCGCGGCTTTTGCAACAGGATACAATACCTTCATCTGGCTGGAAATAATAGGATAACCCCTCTGATAAGGTACCCACATCCGTTTTGCCTGCGGAACCAATTCTCTCATAACCTCAAAACGCTTAATCGCAAGATCAGGACCCGGATACCGAACACCGGTTACCTGCCCCCCAGGTTTTATTACACTGTCAACCAGGTCGGTACCTTCAATATTTGCAATAGCAAAAATAACTGGAATGTCTGTTCCTTGCGTGGCGGCTTTGGCTGCCATAGAAACTTCAGTAGGAAAAGTAAAAATAAGATCAGATTGATCTTCTATAAACTGCTTGAGAATTTTCTCTTCTCTTTCTGGTTCAAAGTTTGTTCTTTGGTAGTTATAAATAATATTTTCACCTTCCACATAACCTAACTCAACCATTTTAGCCTTAAATCCATCTGATAAAACAGCAATATAATCTAAACCGCACAGCATTCCCACCTTATGTAATTTCTTCTTTTCCCCACACCCATTGAAAAAAACAACACTTATGGCCAAAAGAAATAAAAAAAAGGTTTGTTTTATAGAATGTTCATACTTGGTGTGATACATTTTTATTTCCTCTTTACTATTATTTATTAGTATCCAAATGTGGTGAATTCAACTTGACAGTGAAATATGAATAGCGCCTTTAATTACACAGAGTTGTGTGCTTTGGTTATCTCTTTCAATAGAATTTACGTAACATATATAAATTATAACAGAAATCAGATAAAAGATAAAGAGTATATTGATCAAAACAGACTTTTACGGTGCCATCAAGCTTTGCCACCAACTTTTACTCATTCAGGCTTTACTATTGTTTTCGTGAGCATTACAGGATATCATCATTTGTGTATTCCCTAAGAACCTTTAAAATAACCATATGTTTTACCCTAACGTTGCAACGTTAGGGTAATGATCAATCAACAAAGCAACACATGAAAATCCTTTGGTTCGCGCGGCAATGTTCAACCGATGAATACCCTCTAATTGGACATGCAAGGGGCCGGACATCAAGTTCTTTTAGCCGGACCCGCAGGAAAAGGCGGAGTGCCGGAAAACCTTCCAACTGAAATTTGGTAATTGAATATGGCCTGTGCGATTATTCAAGCGATATGCAAAGAGGTGATCCATGAAACCTCCTTATAGTATCCTGGCTGTCGACATTGGTTCTGTTTCCATTGGCGTTGTCGAGATAAATGCTTTAAAAGAAATCATAAACAGCGCCTATGTCTTTCATCAAGGCAAAATTGTTGAAAAACTATATCACATTCTAAAAAAATTTGATCTTTCAGCCATTCGCGGAATCGCATCCACAACCTCCACTCCAGGTATCATCCGAACCAACGGCAGCTTTGACAATCGTGTGGCTGTGATTGCAGCATGCCGGCACTTTAACCCATCCATCGGTTCAATTTTAATGGTTGGCGGTGAAAAATTTGGTGTGGTTCGATTTGATGATGAGGGAAATTACACCGGCTATAAAGCCAATACATCATGCGCGGCAGGAACCGGAAGTTTTCTTGATCAGCAAGCACAGCGGTTAAACCTTGACAGTATTGAGGAATTGAGCCGTATCGCCTTTGAAAATGATGGTGCCTTGCCCAAAATTGCTTCCCGTTGCGCCGTGTTCGCTAAAACCGATTTGGTACATGCCCAACAGGAAGGCTATGCCTTAGATGAGATCTGCGACGGTCTGTGCCACGGGCTGGCCAAAAATATCGTAGATACACTTTTCATCGGTGAAACACACCGGTCACCCATCATTTTTACCGGTGGTGTATCTAAAAACCAGTCTGTTGCCAAGCATATCAGCGCTTTAATCGGAGAAGATGTGGTTGTAAATGATATGTCTTATCTGTTCGGTGCAATCGGTGCCGGATTAAGCCTCATGGCTGAATGGCAGGGACAAAAACCGTTGAAAATCCAATCCGCTAAAGAAATACTGACTCACCATACCCCCCAAAAAAAATACGCTCACCGGCCATTATCATGTATTTTAACCCGTTATCCTGACTTTAATACGGCTGAATCGTATGCTTATCCCGGTTATCTTTCCGACAAACAGCACCAGGTAGAAGTGGATATTTATGAATCGTTATTACCGGGGGACACATATGATGTTTATTTGGGAATTGATATCGGTTCCACCAGTACAAAAGCAGTATTGCTCGACCACAAAAAGACGGTTTTGGCCGGATACTATACTTACACTGCCGGTCGACCGATTGAAGCGGTACAGAACCTGTTCGCCGCAATTGATGATGTGACCCAAAAAAAGGGAGTCCATTTCAATATTACCGCTGCCGGTACCACAGGCTCGGGGCGAAAGTTAGCCGGGAAAATCATCGGATCAGATCTGGTAATCGATGAAATCACAGCCCATGCCAAGGCAGCATGTACACTTGATCCAAACGTCGATACCATCATTGAAATCGGTGGACAAGACTCGAAATTTACCACTTTAAAAAACCAACAGGTCACATTCTCTATCATGAACACAGTTTGTGCCGCCGGAACTGGCAGCTTTATCGAAGAACAGGCTAAAAGACTGGGATGCCCGCTATCCGACTATTCGGCCCGCACCGAAAATCAACAGGCACCCGTTACCAGTGACCGCTGCACCGTGTTTATGGAAAGGGATCTGAACCATCTGCTATCCGAAGGATACAGTGTTGATGAAGTCTTGGCCTCCGTACTTCATGCCATTTGTGAAAACTACCTCACAAAGGTGGCCATTGAAAACAGCATTGGTCAAACCGTATTTTTCCAGGGCGCCACTGCCAAGAACCGAGCTTTGGTAGCGGCTTTTGAACAACGGCTGGGAAAACCGATCCATGTATCACGATATTGTCATTTAACCGGTGCGCTTGGCACAGCGTTATTGATAGCTGATCAGACCAAGTCGCCGTCACAATTCAGAGGTATCCATCTGTACAAAAAACAGATCCCGGTTACCTCTGAAGTCTGCGAACTATGCACGAACCACTGCAAAATAACAGTGGCACATTTACACAATACGCCTGTGGCTTATGGTTTTTTATGCGGTCGTGATTATAAAACTAAAAAATTTATCAACAACAATCGTTCCGGTTTTGATTTGCTAAAAGAACGTAAAAAAGCCTTTATTGAAAATAGAATAAAAAATAAGCAATTGACCATAGGAATTCCGGCGGCACTGCATCTTTATGAAGACCTGCCCTTATGGCAACAATTTTTTAAGCGATTAAACATCAAAACAGTTACCAGTGCTCCCTATCATGATGCGCTTAAGAAAGGGAAACACTTAACCGGCGCTGAATTCTGTGCACCCATGACCGCCTGGCACGGCCATGTGAATTATTTACTGGAACTGGCTGATAAATCAAATAAAGCTGATGCCCCTGATTACATCTTTTTGCCGATTTACCTGGAAAAAAAAGCCAGTGAAAAAGGTATTCGCAGGCAGTATTGCTACTACACACAGTATTCGACGTCTTTGGCAATAAGTATCGGCGAAGAAAGACAAAGGAACCGATTCTTAACGCCACTGGTGAATTATCTGTACAACACCTATTATACCAAAATACAGTTGTATCGAATTTTGAAACCAATAGTCTCAGGCAATCTTAGCTTCTTCGAGGTGGCAGCCGCCTATGATCAAGCCCTAAAGTTCAAACAAGCCGGTATCCATCATCTGAAAATGATCTATGAGAAAGAATCTCAAACAGCAGACGATATTCATGTGGTATTATTAGGACGTCCCTATACCATATTATCTAAATTTATGAACAAAGGAATTCCTGATATATTCGCTGCTTTAGGTATTCGAACCTTTTCCCATGACATGCTCTCGCCTGAAAAAGAGGATTTTGAAGCCATTGAATCGCTTCTTAATGAGTTGCCCTGGCATTATGCGTCCGAGATATTAAGAGCCGCCGAAAAAACCGCCCGGACTCTGGGCGCATATCCGGTACTGGTCACTTCTTTTAAATGTTCGCCGGATTCATTTATCACCGAATATTTTAAAAAGATGATGGAAGCCCACCATAAACCGTATTTAATCCTTCAGTTGGACGAGCACGATTCCAGTGTCGGGTATGAAACCCGCATTGAAGCAGGAATCCGATCTTTTCAAAACCATTGGTCCGAAAGCAAAGTTATGCAAGCGGCCAAGCCTGTATCCTATCCATCGTCATTGCTGCCGCGGACCGAAACGCAACTTGCCGGCAAGACCTTAATTATTCCCAACTGGGATAATATTTCTCTGAAACTGTTAGCGGCCCACCTCAACAACAGCGGCATTGATGCCCGTATACTGGAAGAAAGCGAAACCAGCATTCAAAAAAGCCTGCGATACAATACCGGCCAGTGTCTTCCCCTCAACATAATCGCTCAGGAATTCATCGATTATATTAAAAAGCATCACCTGGACCCGGCAAAAACCGTACTCTGGAACGTCAATTCCACACTGGCCTGCAATTTGCGTTTGTATCCCCATCACATCCGCACCATTCTTCATGCCCATGGTCAAGGTATGGAAAAGGCCGGTGTTTATAAAGGCGCTATTTCATTTGCAGATATTTCTCTTAAGCTGTCCATCAATACTTATTTTGCGTATATGTTCGGTGGGATGCTCCGCAAGATGGGCTGCAAAATCCGGCCCTATGAAATAAAGCCCGGAATAACAGACCGAACGATCCAAAAAAGTATCCAGATCCTGTCAGATGCTTTTTACGGTAACATATCAAAGGAAGATGCCGTGGATCGTGTGGTAGGTCTTTTTGAGAAAATTGAAACAAAAACGGAAAAAAGCCGTCCCAAGGTGGCCATTTTCGGCGATTTGTATCTGCGGGATAATGAAGTAATGAACCAGGATTTAATCCGGTTTATCGAAAGAAACGGTGGCGAGGTCATTACCACTCCTTATAGTTCATATGCAAAGATGGTTGCCAACCAGTATTTGCGCAAATGGTTTATTGAAGGCCAATATTTAAACGTACTCACCAGCAAAGCACTGGTGGCCACTATTAGTCGATTGGAGAAATTATATGCCAAACATTTTGGACGCATTTTAAAGGAACCGGAATTCGAATACAATGAATCTGCCGAGAAAATTTTGTCCGCTTACAACATTTGCATTGAAAATACCGGAGAATCCATGGATAACATCATGAAAATTTATTATTTGACCAAACTTCATCCCGACATTTCTTTGTTTGTGCAAGTTAGCCCGGCGTTTTGCTGTCCAGCTTTAATAACTGAGGCGATGGCCAATGATATTAAAAAGATTACCGGCATTCCCGTTGTCTCCATCACTTACGATGGTACCCGCAGCAATAAAAACGACGTCATCATTCCCTATTTAAATTATACGAGCAAAAACAATAAAACGCAAAATGCGTTATACAAATAATTGAAAACCGAAGTACTTGTTCGAATTGAAGGCGATTTGACTCAAAAGGACACACAAGTATGAAAGCCTTCAAGATAAAAAGACAAAGAAACAAGGCAGCACATGAAAATAGTTTTGGCAACCTTTGGTTCGCGCGGTGATGTTCAACCGATGTTGGCCCTCTCATTGGCTTTGCAAGCGGCCGGACACGAAGTTCTTTTAGCCGGCCCTCCTGAAAAGGCACAGTGGGCGAAGCAGGCCGGATGCCCCTTTTATCCTCTGGGAGGGAATGTGACCGCTTTCATCGATGGGATGAATAATGCCCATTCGTTTCGTTCCGGTATTCGTTTTATTCATTTTGTCCGAAAAGAACTAATTCTCCAATTTCAAACTTTTAATAAAATCATCGCCGGGGCGGATTTGGTTGTCGGAGCATCTTTGGTATTCGGTTTGTCCACTGTGGCCGAACTGATGGGCATTGAATACCGTTATATTGCATTTACGCCACAACTTTTGCCCTCCGGCTCTTATCCTTTCCCTGCTTTCAAACATCACGGGTTTTTCAAATGGTATAACCGCATGACCTGGAAAATGGCCAGGATACTTGATAAGTTCAATTTAACCCGGCTGATTAATATTAAGCGCAAGGGACTCGGATTAAAACCCGTTCAAGATGCCTGGCTTCATATTTTGGGTAAAAAGGTAATCGTGGCATCCGACCGGATAATTGCCCAGGTTCCACCGGACGTTGATGTCAGCTTTACTCAAACCGGCTATTTGCATTTAAACCAGCAGGCTCAACATCTTCCTAAATTAGAAGCGTTCTTAAGGGATGGTCCGGCTCCTGTTTTTGCAGGTTTCGGAAGCATGCCAAAGCAGGATCAAGCCAGGATTGTCCCAATGATAGTGCAAGCCGCACGATCAACTGGACAGCGGGTCATTATTGGTAAGTTTTGGGAGGAGTCATCCGAATTTTCAAATTCAACTGATGTCTTTTTTATCAGGGGATATCCGCATTTAAAACTTTTCCCCCATATGGCAGCGGTGATCCATCACGGTGGGGCAGGTACCACTGCAACCACCGCAGTCAGCGGTGTTCCTCAAATCATCGTTCCTCATATACTGGATCAATACTATTGGGGACATCAGGTGTTTCAATCCCATCTTGGCCCAAAGCCCATATGGCGATCAAAGCTAACACTGCAAAAACTTTCAGCAGCTATAAGAGAATGCCTGTCGAATGATCTGATCATTCAAAAAGCCAAGGTCGCCTCGGAAATGATCAATCCGCAGGATAGCCTGGATAGGGCAGTCCATGAAGTATTATCCTGCTTTTTATAAATATGTTTTGAAATATGGAATTACGGTATATGTGGTTGTAAAAAAACGTTTTAATAACGAAACGACTTTTTCTACAACCACATAAAAAGTCCAAGGTTGACAGAGACTTTTGGGACAGTCCAATATTATTAAATTCGTTGCTAATATGATAAGAATCTTATATTATAGGAATTTCTTGCAATCCTGATATGGCAAAATCGAGTCTTGACAGTAAACCAGTTATACGGTATCTTCATTCCGCTCGCTTATATGGTAATGAAAAATGCCGTTGGGTTTTAGCACAGTATATATTGGGGTTCAACCGGCGGTTATAGAGCACCACCTTAAATTTATCTTTATTTTGATATCTAAAAGGAAAACCGTATTATGTATCATTTTTTCATTATTGGAATCGCCAGCACCTATTTCATAAGGAGAAAATCATGAAAAAACAAATTTTTATTTTATTGTGCGTATTTGCTTTCTCTGCCGCCTTATATCCCGGCATCAGTTCTGCCAAAAGCCAAAAAAATGCTGTTAATGCAGGAGGATGGGGCATTATTGGGCTAGATCTGGAAGCTGTTGTTCGGGCCGTTGAATTTGAAACACTATTGAATAATAATCTTTCCATTTTGGGTCGCCTTTCTGCTCTTGATTATGAGTATGATGAAAGCGGTTACGAAGAAGACGGTGACGGATTCGGCCTGGGAGGAGGCATTCGTTATTACGTTTCCGGTTCGGGCTTGGATGGATTCTATATAGGTGGCTCTTTTGAATTCTGGGACGTTGAATATGACTTTGAAGAAGACATTATATTTCTCGGGGAAGGTGACCTCAAGGCCATAAATGTCAGCGGTGAAATCGGTTACCGGTTAATGTTCAATGAAAATTTCGGTATGCTCCCTAACGCCAGAATCGGCCATTTTTTCACTTTTGACGAGGACTGCACCCTTAACTCTGGTGCGGCTTGTAGCAATGATAGTGAGCTTGGACTTTACTTGGTTCTGGGGGTTCTTTTCACTTTTTCGTTTTAACAATTATGGGACGGCGGCCATAACGGCACTCCTCTTGTGCTGTTCAACCCCCGCCGTGCCGGGCATGAATGCTGTATTATCCGTGTAAAACCAATATGTTGATGCCTCTGGCATTACCGTAGCTAATAAGGTGGATACGGCTTTGCCTGAAAAGATCGTCCTGGTGAAGCAAAATATTCAACAACATGCTCACAAGGCCGAAATCGAACGATCCGAATCCGCTGTGCTGGTTAGCTAGTCGGAACTGATTCGTCCGGAACCGAGACGCCCCGAATATTATAATATTCGTTGCTAATATGATAGGTAACTTATTTTATTTGGGGCGCCCCGCAATCCTATATTATTCTTGGTCCTTTCCCAGATGCTGTAGGCTACAAACTTATAATCTATTATTGGCGCATCAGGTGTATCAATTCCATCTTGGCCCATTTTAGCCCAAAACATATATGGTGATCAAATCTAACACCCCAAAAACTTTCAGCAGCTGTCCAATAATGCCTGTCGAATGATCTGATCATTCAAAAAGCCGGGGTTGCCCCGGAAATGATCGATCCGCAATATAGTTTGGATATGGCCGCCCGCGGAGTATTAAAAATCCAGATTTGACGCGATATCGGATAACATTAGTTTTATTAACATTTTCAGAGAACTGAAAAAAAGAATTGACAGGTGAAATTGGCTATGCTAGTTTTGGATGGTCGTCCAACCAATCAATTAAGAAAAATATAATTTTTTACTGTTTGATTGAATCTAATATAGGAGAACATGAGCGAGGTATCAAATATAGATCCAAAGGTGCAAAAAATACTTGATGCGGTCAGAACCATCCTGGCGCAAAAAGGATACATGGGAACCACCATCAGTCTTGTTGCCAAAGAAGCCGGAGTATCAAGAGGACTTCTGCATTACTACTTTAAAAATAAGGATGAAATGCTCACCCGGGTGATCAAGGACAATATGGAAATCAGTATTACCATGATTTCTTCTGTGTTTGACCAGTATCATACGCCCCAGGGGTATGCAAAAGGAATTACCGGGCTTTTGCGGGGTGTAATGGAAAATGACCCGAATTTTTTTAATCTTTTTTTTGAAGGATTTGCCGTTGCGAGACATAGCCGAATTGTAAACCGTGAACTGACCATACTTTACGGAAAATTCAGGAAAGCGCTTGAAACTTGTCTTAAAAAGGCAAAAGATCAAGAGATTATTAATCCCAGTCTTCCAGTGGAAGCACTCGCTGCCATCATCACCGGGATTATTGACGGGATGGGGCTTCAGATTTTAACAGAACCGGATTTATGTCAAAATTTTATAATTTGGGATGGTATTGAAAAGGCGATTCTTGACCTGCTTTGCATGGATAGTTAGGGGGAAATTTTTTAATCTAACATTGGCTGGTCGTCCAGCCAGTAACATTTATACTTTTTAGGAGGTAAACACATGATAGGACAATATGTAACTTTAAAAAATAACATGAAAATTCACACATTGATCGAAGGTGACCAATCCAATCCCCCGCTTATTCTCATTCACGGGTGGCCGTCAAGCTGTTATCTCTGGCGCCACATGATACCTGAATTGTCAAAGCATTTTTATGTGTTTGCTCCAGACCTTCCGGGCCATGGGAAATCGGATAAACCTTATAATGCTATATATGATCTTACCTTTTTACGCGGATTTATTCTTGATTTTTATGATGCATTAAACCTTAAAACCGCAAGCCTTGCAGCTCATGATTTAGGCGGGATGGCAGGTTTAAGCTTTGCTGTCAAACATCCGGAACGTCTTGACAAATTTATTATTATGGATACCAGTCCCTATGCCAAATGGTCGTTTTTGCTTCATTTATCCATTTATCTGCTCAAACAAAAACATTTGGCTTGGATTTTTTTAAACCGGTTTGTTTTCAAACAGGTTTTGAAAAACGGATTTTACAATAAAAAAATCATTACACCACGTGTGCTTGATCTTTTCAGAAATCCATGGGTCAGTCAAAAAGAAGGTAGACAGGCTTTTTCTAAAACCATTGAAATTCCACCTTCCCAAATGGTTGAGCCAAAAGAAGCTCTTCAAAAAATAGAGTCCCACACCCTGATACTCTGGGGGAAGAATGATTTCTTTTTTCCTTATAAAATTGCACGAAAGCTTCATCAGGACATCAAGAATTCAATCCTTGTCGGCGTTGATAAGGCAGGGCATTTTTTACAAGAGGAACAGCCGGAATTCATTTGCCAGCAAATTATTTCTTTTTTAAAAGACTAAAAAACAGGGTAATTACATAAAAGTAAATAGCCACCCCTAAAAGGAGTGGTTGACGGCTCTATTCTCCGTAGACGGTGGTTTTGTATGTTCCGATAATCCCCAGGATGTTCTTAGCACCATAATCAACATGATACACTTTGGTTATGCCGCCGTTTTTCTTGGCAGCTTCAATGCTGGCATCGCCGATGGCAACGACCCCAAGAATACTGGTACATTGGGATATACCTGTTTTGGTTGCGACTCCGCTGTTTGCTGTAGCTGTAACAGGTAAACTTATATTGGTGTAGATAGAACCCGATGGGTAAATAGTCGCACAGCCCGTGATGAATAGAAATGAACACAATGTAAGGATTACGATAGCTTTTTTCATTTTTTCCTCCTTTGTTTATTACTTCAAGTGGTTGGTATTGTTTCTCCTTCAGAGTAGTTGAACCAAAAGTTCGAGGGAGTTCGCACTTTGCAAGCAGATTTTTTTGCTTTATATATCTTAGGAATTTTAATTCCTAACTTTAACATATGAACAACTCCTTTAATGTCAACTCCAGCCTGCTTTGTTTATGGTCATCAGATAAAAAAGCAAGTAATGATCTTGCGGCTTATTTGCCGTTTTAATCTAATGGATAGGCTGGTGGTTGCCCTTATCTGGAAATTCAGGTTCTAATTTTTTGTACGGCCATCAGTGAAATTGCAGCCATGGCCGCACCGCCCATAAAAGGAATGCGGTAATCCACCACCCAAAGCAAGCCGCCGATGGCCGGCAGAAAAACAGCTGCGATATGATTGATGGTAAATCCCACGGCCATGGTCGGAGCAATATCCCGGGGATCGCCCACCTTTTGAAAATAGGTTCGGATGGCGATGGAAAAGTTAAAAAAGATATGATCTATAATATATAACACCGCCACAATCATTTTAGAGCCGGTAAAGGCATAGGCCAGGAAGATGAAAATCAGGCCAAGATACTCCATTGACAATATCTTACGTTCGCCGAAACGGATAATGCCTTTGCCGATCAAAGGGCTTAGAAAATAATTGATCATATTGTTGATCACAAATAAAAAGGTGACTTCCTGCAACAAATAATTGAATTTTTGAACCATCAGCAAAACGGAAAAGGCTATAAATATCTGTCGCCTGGCCCCGGCCATGAAATAGAGAAAGTAAAACAGCCAGTATTTTCTACGAAAAATCAACCTTTTGCGCTGAGGGACGATATGGCGGTCAGTTGGATTCTGGGCAAATCCCCATACAGCCCCTGCAACAATGAGCCCGCCAATGACGAGATAAAGCTGGGCAAAATTTAACACGGGTGCCAGGAGAAAAATAAACAGCCCGATGGCGATGCTCGAAGCCGCGGCCAGGCTGCGCAACTTGCCGGACACCCACGGAGATTCGTTTTCGTTGAAATACTGAAGCGTTAAAGACATGTTGGTGGTTTCGTAATAATGAAAGCCGAAACTCATTACCAGCGTAGTCAGGGTTAATCCTGCAAAGGAAGGGAACAGACCGGTGACGGCCAAACCCACACCCAAAAAGAGGATGGACAAAGCTGAAAGCCGGTGTTCTTTGATAAAGAGGATGACAAATACGGCCAGCAAGGCCAAAAAGCCGGGGATTTCCCTGACCGATTGAATAATGCCAATGCTGTCGCCTTCCAGACCGGCAACCTCGACCGCAAAATTATTAAACAGGGTGATCCAGGCCTGCAAACCAATCGTGGATGCGATGGTCAGTACCGCCAGGAACAGGTACATGGGGTTTTTCTTAATCTTATCGATTTGCAGGGGGGCTGGCTTTTGTTTCGGCGTCATTTATATCTCAATTTGAGAATTTTACATTGCACTTATTTATTGATAGGCTTTGCTGTCGTGAATCAGTTCGATAACGGTTACCTCTGGTGGAGACAGAAACCGCACGGGAGGGCCCCATGTGCCGGTTCCCCTGCTTACGTAAAGGTAGGAATTATTATTAAGTCGGACAAGTCCATTGAAATTTGGGTAGAACAGTTTTACAATCAGGCTGAAGGGAAAAATCTGGCCGTTGTGCGTATGCCCGGACAGCTGCAAATCAAAAAGTCCGCCTTTTATTTCATCGACCTGTGGGCGATGCTTTAAAAGCAAGGTGAAGTATTTCCGGGGAAGCTTCGACAACAAAACATTTTCAGAGACATTGGGTGTCAGTCCGTATCGTTTTCCGGCAGGATCATCCACTCCGGCGATGTTAATCACTCCGGGTATATTCAGTCCTTCTCCGCGAAGAACCCTGAAACCTGCATCTTTAGTGGCTTTTAAAGACTTATTCAAGCCGGCATAAAACTCGTGGTTGCCCGTAACGGCATATTTTCCATACTTGGTGGGAATACCACGAATCATCCCAGTAAGCTCGGACATGTTATTCATCTGCCCGTCAACAAGGTCACCGGTGGAAACCAGGATGTCCGGTTTTTCTGCCTTTATCTGTTTTATAATCCTTTTCAACCTATGCTTGCCTACAATGAGACCGAGATGAACATCCGATACCTGAACTATTTTAAGTCGACCGATTTTCTGCATAATCGTATCGGTTTTGATAATTACTCTTTCTGTTCTTATATTGATTGCTTCGAAAAAACCGAATACTATTATTCCCATAGAGAGAAAAAGAGGAACAAAAAAGCATTGCGCTTTGGATAAGCTCAAACGCGATAAATCTGTGTGAAATGTCTTCTGTATTGCTTCAAGTGCAAAACGATAGACATCAAGTACCAATCCAAGCGAGAAAAATAAAAATAAAAGACCCATCCATATATAGCTGATATATGCGGAAAAGCGGGCCAAGGTTACCAGATCGTTTCTTTCCAGAAGGCGGACAATGATCGGAGCAAAAATCATGAGGGCCATGAACAGAATCACAACCGCGCTTGTCTTCGGCCCAGGGCTCAGCGCCCGTTTCACCGATAGAAACCCGTAGATGTGAAGACCGCTATACAAGCTTAAAAATACAGTTAAGAAAATAATAAATCGCATACCTATCCAAAAGCTCTTTTACAAACGCACAGTGTTTGCCACACAGTTTGGTCAGATTGCTTCGAATTTCAGCAAACCCTTAATCGGTAAGCCAGTCTGGAAGATCTTCCACCTTTTCCCCGGCAAATATGCAGGAATAGGGACAGGTCTCGCATGTCCCCTTAAATCCGGGAAGCACCGGTTCCCCTTTGACTGATTCGACGATTCCAATGGCTTTTTTTATGTGACTTTCATCACCTTCAATAATCAGGCTAACGGAACCTGCTGCATCGCCAATGCCACCGGAACCGATGTGGGTGGCTTTAACCCCTGCCAATATCTTAAGGGCCTCAATCTCAGTTACCACCACAGTGTTGGGAAGTTTGAATATACCGAAATCAGCACCCATTGAATAGTCCAGGGATTTGGCTCCGGCAACAGATGCAGCCTGGTCCACAGAAGGAACAAGTTTTTCCAATCCTATGGCTACAATATATTTTAAACCCTGGGAAACTACCGTGCCAATGGTGGCTCCGACTGTTCCTCCGTCAAAGCCCGCGGAAATAACGCCGACGTTGCCCTGTGAGTCGATGCAGTTTCCCCCTTTGATCAAAACAGTTTCAACATGAAAATCCTGGAAAACTTCAGGAATTGTTTTATCGACGCGCTGACCCTTATAAAGAATGATGGGAAATGGTAGTTTTCTCTTTGGCGGAAGATCGGTCACGCACATGAGTCGATGAGTAACTGTTCCTGCCGTAAATTCCTCCGGTTTGATATTCGCCCCTGCTAATTCCTGGGCGATATATCCATTGGTGGTCCCGCCATTTATAACAATATAAGCTTTCTTTTGGGCAATTTTAATTTCTTCCATATCAGCAACCGCTTTTGCGATGAGTCGCCTGGATTCCGTTGGTATAAGAGTAAAAGATGCTTTCATTTTCTTACCTCCGTTTTTACGAAACCGTCAAATTTGCTTAAGCACGCTTACAACGTCATCCATTTGTTGATTAGAATTATACACATGGGGAGAGAATCTTACTCTTCCCAGACGCTTGGCAGCAACAATCTTATTGTTTTTAAGATGTGTCATAATGCTATCCGCGCTGACTCCGGGTTTTTCACAAACAATAATCCCTGTTTGATAATCCGGAAATTGGTTTGAAAAAACATTACAGCCAATTTCAGTAAGCCCTTTACTTAAGCGGGCGCTTAGTTCGAATATTCTTTCACGTACGGCAAAAAACCCTATGTCATGTAAAAATATAAGTGCAGCCTCTAAATATACCCAGTCGTTAAAATTGGCGGTGGAAAAAGTGAATCGATCAGCCGATGGTTTTAGTTCCGATTTGTAAGGAAAATATTCATTGGCTTTGACTACCGAATCCGTTCCAATAAATATAGGTTTAAGATCTGGAAGTTTTTCTTTTGCAACAAAGAGAATGCCCATGCCCAAAGGTCCCAATAACCATTTCCATGCAGAAAAAGCCATGTAAGAGATGTTGTCTTTTTTTGTATCAATAGGTTGCATTCCGACACCCTGGGCACCGTCCACTACAAAATCGATACCATTTTCCACACACAGTCTTCCAACCCGATTTAAAGGAAAAGGCATCCCGGTGCACCAGTGCACAGCCGACAGGGAGACCACACGGGTTTTTTTAGTAACCAGCTTCTCAAAGGTTTTTAAAAATGCTTCAGGAGAAGTTTCCATGGGGGCAACGACGAGCTTTACGCCTTTTTTCTGAAGGTGTCTCCAGGGGTAAACATTGCTGGGATATTCGCTTTCCAGCAGGATAACCTCATCTTCACTAGAAAGATTCAGTCCGTGGGAGATAAAATTCATGCCTTCGGCTGTGTTGTGTATGAGGGACAGCTCATCCGGGGAGCAATTTAAAAGATTACCAAGAATTTTTTTTATATTTTTCTGAACCTCCGGGTAAACGGCGGTCTCGGTTAAAACTCCCTTTTGAGCATAGCCTTGAATAAATCGGGAAAGAGCCTTTACTATATGGCTCCCTGCTGGTGTGGTGCCGCAATTGTTGAGCCAGATCATCTCTTTGTTTACCGGATAGGTTTTATAAACTGTAGTCCAGTCAATGGTCATTCTATATCCTCTGGAAAATTAAAACCAGGTGGCAATTGCACCACGCCATTCATTGCAGCCTGCTTCTTAGGGTGAGACAAAATAGCCTCACTTGGTCCATGGATAGCAGTTCAGCGAATGAGCTTCTTCATAATAGGAAGCTCAAGGCTGGCAGCGTCAACCAGCCAGTTGCCTTTATTATCCTTTTTACCCTTCAGCTTTTCCTGCATTAGCCATTCATTTACACCTTGCAAAGTCAAATAGGTCATTTCACTAAACTCGGCAACCGAATAGGTTTTTTCCGTTCGCGTTGGAGTCTTTTTTGGTTTTGGGGTTGCTTGGGGCTTTTTTGTAACTTTCTTTGCAGCCGTTGGGGCTATCTTGGCTTTTACGGTTACCTTTTTTACCTTTGCTGGAGCCTTCTTTGGCTTAGCAGCAGCTTTTTGGGGCGCTTTGGTAACTTTTTTTGCAACTGCTGGGGTTTTCTTTGCCGTTGCCGTCGCTTTTTTTGCCTTTACAGGAGTCTTTTTTGCTTTTGCCGGTGCCTTCTTACCTGCAGTTTGCTTTTTTCTTGCCATAATTTCTTTCCTTTCACTTTAAATTGATGAATGTATCTCACTGACATACAACATGGACATTGTTGTTCATTTCCATTTTTTTTTCAACCCTATCAATATTTTTTCCGTTTAGATACTTTCCTGCGATACATAAAGCGGACATTGTTCCGACTCCCTCTATGAGCTCGGGCAGAGATATATCACGGTTAAACTCGCCAAGGTGGGGGCCACTGTGGATGACGATATCTTTTTCCCCTCTTTGAAAATGATCGATCTTTTTATCGGAATATTCCCTGTTTTTTAGAAAGCACCTGAATTCTTTATCAGTCATTCCCTCTTGATCTGCGGCTCTGAATATTTCTTCCATATAAAGATCAACACCCATTTCTTCAATCATTCTTGAGGTAAGCTCTTCAATATTAAGAGGAAACTCGCCTGTAAATTTTGTTTTTGTAAAACCATGATAGTAATTTAGAAAAATTCCCTGAATAATTTCTTTAAATAACTGCCTGTTGAAAAGATCACGGGCATCAACAGGTTTGCCAGTTTTATCAAAACCGATCCTGCTGATATCCTTATTGCGGAAATAACTGCCAGCAACCAGAAGCAGGCTTAAAAAATGATTGCCTATATGACGATAAAGGTTATAGCCATTTAAAGAAACCAGATGCTCAAAATCCCGGATGCCCGTAAGGCCAAAATTAGGAAACAGACAGGATTCAAGCCACCGGTCGAGTCTTCCTGCCCGAAACCATTCATAAAATCCCTGATCTCTTCTTCGGTTTCTCTGAACCCTGTTGTGAAATAGCGGGATGGGAGCAGAATGGATAATCCCCGCGGAAGCTAAATCGCTTAAAATCAAGGCATTTTTGAAAATAACCTCCTTGAATCGGCTTTCAGAAAGTTGCTTTTCCTTCTTAAAATCGTTGGGATAGCTAAAATAATCTTTGTGGGCAACAAAGCCTATGGCATACCTTTTACGGTGAAAATATATCTTTTCAGGCAATTTTACAGACAGATCTTTTACTCTGACTACATGGGAATTCTTAATCTTCATAGCCCTGGGGATATTAAACTTCTGCGGGAAAGAATAATTTGCAAGATGAAGATGTTCCATCCAGAGAGATTCCCTGAGCAGGTCTTGTGGAGAGTCGTCAGTTCTGGCAAATTTGAGTACAAGCAATCGGTTTCCACAATCAAGGGGCACAGCCAAACTCCTTCCAAAAAATACAGGTCGCCTAGAATGTGTGAAATGATTGCCTGATATTTCCTGCCAGCTCACAAGGGGTATGCGCTTAATATCGGCATCTTTTAAGTCAGGCCCAGTGATATTCAAAGGAAAAGCCCCCAGCGTTTCAGTACAGGCCCTGTGTGCATATCCTGTGGTTGTTTTCAGCACATTTTCCAGGGCGGACAGAGCCATTTCGGCCAGGTATTTTTCATGGGAGTGGATGATAACATTTGCAAGTGTTTCAGCAGCCTGTCTGAAAATAAAAAGACCCTGTCGTTGTGCGGAATATTGAGGATCTTTTAGAAGGTGTTGTATGGTTACTATGGTTTCCGGATCAATGATGCCGGGATTACTTTGGGCAAGGCTCTGCAGGTGATATACCGCAAAATATTTTGTATAATAGTCACTGACCTTATCTTTAATTTCCTTTTCCGAAATTGCCTTTAGACGATTTACATTACTGTTTTTTATATGTTTTGCAGAGGTGCGGGAGCTTTTCATATTTCAGGAAGTTTTGTGAAGATAACCCTTAAGTTGTGAAAAATTTTTCGGATTGCCAACCAGCAGATGCCCTTTAATTCTTTCTCCGTTTAAATGTTCGTTAAGAAAAAATTCACTTCCATCGGTTTTGAAAATTTTTCCTCCTGCGGCTTCAATGATCACTCGGGCAGCAGCCAGATCCTGGAAGGATTCATTGGTGATGACAGCCGCATCGGCACGACCCATGGCGATATAGCAAATATGAGCGCTAGTACACCCTAAAGCCCTGATTTTTCCTGGAAAAGTAGAGCTGTAATGATTGTGAAACCTTGAATAGGTTAAAAGCAGGCTTTCATCATCGAAAGACTCGGAACTTGAAATTTGTATCTTCTCGTTCCCTTGAAAAGCCTCTTTACCAGCCTGAGCATGAAAAAAATCACCGGTAGCAGGCATATAGAATGCGCCGAAAACTGGCCAGAAATTTTCGATAAGAGCTAAAGACATGCCCCATATGGGAATTCCAGCCTGAAAGTTGGCAACACCATCTATTGGATCAAAAATCCATAAATATCTGTTTTCCTCATGGGAGTAATCTGTGTATTCCAGGTTATCCTTGAACACAAGGTGCTTCGGAAAGTGAGAGTGGAGCTCATCCCAAAAAAACTCGGTCAGATTAAGCTCGGCCTCGGTGATAAGATTCTCATCGAATTTAATATGAGGCTCACCTCTGCCATAATAAGAAAGTGCTTTTTCTCCTGAGTTATGAATCACATCCATCGCAAATTGGATCAAATCTTCTATCCCATGAGTTTTTTTGTTCACTACTTACCTCCTTTTTTAGGTGTTTAGGTGTGAGGTTTAAGGTTTAAGCATATCAATTATCTCGCAACGCTCGAATTAAACCGTTCAAGACCTTCTCTTTTTCGATAATCTTTGCTTCAAGCAAAGATGAATCCTGATTGCAGATGAACCCTAAACGTGTCGACAAACTCAGCTGATAATGCAGTTCCTTCAATGACCCGAAAGCGATCTAAATAAAACGAAGATAATCGGATTGACTGTCTCGTGTGCAACCTTCAACGATATCAGAAGGAACCGAAACCGCTGCACGTCGGATTTGAGAAGTTAGACCATACAACTCTTCCCTCGGAAAACCTGCGATCATCCGATAAACCAATACTGCTACTTCGTCAGCCAGTTCAAATGCCCTAGGTTTTGTGTGGTCGCACATAATTTGTCCCTAAAAACCTTCCCCCTTCTACCTAATCACCTACAAAATTCCTGCAATTGAAATCCATTCTTCCTGTTTTTGTATATTTGCAATTTCAAAACCTGATGAGATCATTTTTTCAGCAACCCTGTCTTTGTTTTTATCTATTATTCCTGAGCAGATAAAGACACTTTTCTTTTTAAGAACATTTTTTATATGATCGAGTAAAGTCATGATTGTCTCTGTCAAAATGTTGGCTGCTACAATATCAAATTTTTCATTTACTTTATCCGTAAGATTACCGGCCATTACTTTGAAATTTTTATTTTCTATTCCATTCAGCAACAGGTTCTTTTTGGCAATATCGATGGCAATTTCATCATTATCTATGCCCCAGATCTTTTGTGCACCCAGCTTTGCTGCCACAATCATTAATATGCCGGAACCGGTGCCGATATCTAAAAATTTGTCGCTTTTTCTTATATATTTTTCTATCATCGATATACATAACGCGGTTGTCGGATGCGTGCCTGTTCCGAATGCCATTCCCGGATCAATCTCGATAACAACGTCATCAAAATTAGCAATGTAGTCCTGCCATGAAGGTTTGATCACTATTCTTTTGGTGATTTTGATGGGATGGAAAAATTCTTTCCATGATTCAGACCAGTCCTGCTCATCGATTTTACTGCAGATAATTTTGGAGACAATACCAATTTCTTTCTCAATTCCAATTAGCTTTTCTCTTATAACCTTTAGATGTTCCCGGCTCTGTTTATTTTCAGGAATATAGCCGGTCACTGTAATATCAGCCAGCCGGATCTCATTTGTATTTTCTTTTTTTTCAACCGGTTTAATGTCAGGGTCTTCAACCACAACCCCTTTAAGTCCTAAATCATAGAAGATATTTGAAATAAGATCTGTGGCTAATTCTTTGGCAGTACAATTAAAAATGACTTTTACTTCGATCCATTTCATAATTTAATCTTTATTAAGAACTAGACCGGAGACCAATGAAAATCACCTATACTAGGTAAATCTCAAGAGACGATTAACAAATTTTAAATAGCTATCTAAATATTGCATGTTAATTGCCCACAACGTATAAATCTTTTCATAAGGTATCAATTCTTTCTCAGCATAGCTTACAGGGTAGAGTAAAACAGAAATTTCTTTCTGCTTTATAACTTCGCTTAGTAAAAAAACTGCGTTATGGAGAACTTCTCCAGAAAGATCTTTCGAATCTAAAACAATGACTTTGATGCAGTTGGTTAAATCTGACAAGTTTAAACCAATATCAGATATGTTGACTATAATAATAGCCTTGAGAGCGTTATTTTTTTTCAGAGAAAAAATATGCCTTTCCCTTTTAAATCCGTGTTTTTGATATTCCTTAACAAGTTCATCAAAATCAGCCGATTCCGGATCAAGGTCCAACGCTGGTATCATAAGTCCGCCTGACTCGTGATCGTAGAAATTTTCCAGTTCTACGAGGTCTTCACGTCGGACTTCGATCAGTTCCCATTGTCCTGGTAGCCTAGTTTTTATATCAGAAGTGCTTTTATAATGATAATAGGCAAAATCATCCACCGAACATTTTTTCCGATCCTTTATATTTCTGGCTGCTCCTCCAAAAACCCGGCTGGGGAATTTATTATCGTTTCTGTAGTAAAATATGATAAAATCCATATGGAGAGAATAAAGTCTGTATGAGCTATTTGTAAAGTCCCCGATCTGATCCAATACAATCAAACCCCCCTTATTTAGCGAAGACTTCCTGGCAGCATGATGATGAACTAGCCATGTATTTCCA
>CAJHXW010000125.1_pt1 | contig 28914 bp, 22 predicted proteins | sample 9198581 | NCBI WGS metagenome assembly CAJHXW01 (sample SAMEA7708328, study PRJEB35096) | sediment metagenome | biome: marine neritic benthic zone biome [ENVO:01000025]; feature: sediment [ENVO:00002007]; material: shallow marine sediment [ENVO:03000034] sea grass bed [ENVO_01000059] ...
AAGGCAATGGAGGCGAGGTCCTTTGGGAACCATCACCGAAAACCATAGAAGATGCTAACATCACCGCTTACATGCAGTGGCTCAAAAAAGATAAAAGCCTGGCCTTCGACAACTATGCGCAGCTCTGGCAGTGGTCTGTAAGCGAAATCGAAAACTTCTGGCAGTCCCTGTGGGAGTATTTCAAAATCGAGGCCTCCCAACCATTTACCCAAGTGTTGTCCGAGCGTAAAATGCCCCGTGCCGACTGGTTTTCGGGTGCAGAACTCAATTATGCGGAGCATGTATTTCGCAACATGTCCGACGAGCAACCGGCCTTAATATTTCAGTCGGAAACCTGGCCCCTTACGGAAATTTCCTGGGAGCACCTCCACCAAAATGTTTCCGGCGTGGCAGCGGGATTGCGTCGTCTTGGCGTTCAGCGGGGCGACCGGGTGGCATCACTGATGCCCAATATCCCCCAGACTATTATCGCTTTTCTGGCCTGTGCCAGCATCGGCGCCATATGGTCCAGCTGCTCACCCGACTTCGGCATGCGCAGCATTACCGACCGGTTCAAACAGATACAGCCCAAAGTGCTTTTTGTGGTCGACGGCTATCAATATGGCGGCAAATTGTTTGACCGCAGTCAGGAAAACAAGGCATTGCAGGAAATTTTGCCATCGCTCCAAGCCACCGTGCTGGTACCGTATCTCAAGTCCGATGCCGATGCCCAAAGGATGAGAAATATGCATCTGTGGCAAGACCTCGTCAAAACGGATGCTGAACTGACCTTCGAACAGGTCCCTTTCAGCCATCCCATCTGGGTGGTATATTCATCCGGCACTACGGGTCTTCCCAAACCCCTTGTTCACGGCCACGGTGGAATCTTGCTGGAATTTTTCAAGTTTCTGAAGCTGCATATGGATCTCAAACCCACGGACCGCTTTTTCTGGTTCAGCACCACCGGATGGGTCATGTGGAACATCCTTCAAGGCGGCCTACTCACCGGCGCCACCTCTTTGCTCTACGACGGCAACCCCGGCTTCCCGAACATGGATGTTGTGTGGAAATTTGCTGAAAAATCGAAAATGACCGTTTTCGGCACAAGTGCAGCTTACCTTTTGACCTGCATGAACAGCCGCATGGAACCGGGTCGCGATTATGATCTCACGCGGCTGCGGGCAGTGGGATCCACCGGGTCACCACTGTCGCCGGAGGGTTTTCGCTGGGTGTACGACAAGGTCAACCATGATGTTCTGCTGGCTTCGGTCAGCGGTGGGACCGATCCGTGCTCGGCCTTCGTGGGATGCTGTCCTATCCTGCCAGTCAAAGCCGGAGAGCTTCAATGTCGCTGCCTGGGCGTGAATGCCCAGGCTTTTGATCCGCAGGGCAATATCCTCACGGACCAGGTTGGGGAACTGGTCATCACCGAACCCATGCCTTCCATGCCCTTGTATCTTTGGAACGACACCGCCGACAAACGATATCAGGAAAGTTATTTTGACATGTATCCTGGTAATTGGCGGCATGGGGACTGGGTGAAATTTACACCGGAAGGCGGCGGAATCATCCTCGGCCGTTCGGATTCCACCATCAATCGCTTCGGGGTCAGAATGGGTAGCAGCGAGATATATGCCGCGGTCGAGGAGCTGCCCGAAGTGGCAGATAGCCTTGTCATTGGGTACACCGTAAATGAAGAGGACTACCGCATGCCCCTTTTTGTGGTGCTGGCGCCGGGTTTGAGTCTGGATGCTAAACTCAAACAAAAAATCAACCAAAAAATTCGTAGCGCCCTCTCACCACGCCATGTACCGGATGAGATCTATGCCATAGAGGAAGTTCCTACGACGTTGAATGGGAAGAAGTTGGAAGTCCCGGTCAAGAAAGTTCTATCGGGCATCCCGCTCGAAGATGCTGTCAATCTTGATTCCATGAGCAATCCGCAATCCATGGACTACTTCGTGGCGCTGGCCGAAAAAGATACGTAGAAGGCAGCCTTTCAGATGAACACTCCCATAGGCTGTGTGGCTCGTCAGTGAAGGTTTTCAATCGGAACATGGCAACCAGTATAGTCGTTATCGAAATAACAACAAACCTGTCTGTGGCTCAATGATTACAGCATTATCAGCATTCCGTTAATTCCTACTATCCTGATGGAATTATGCAACTTCAACAGCGACCAAAAAGTGCACTCTTCTTGCCAGCTTTATTGAGGCAGATCGAAATTTCGTCTGCGGCATTCGGGTTGAAAACATGACTCAAAACAAAAAAGACAGGCACAATTTATTGTGGTCCGTCTTTTTGAATTAATTTTGCAGATATCGTGTTGATATCATAAAATTATTGGAAGTACTGATGAATTGAGATAATTTGCATAAAACGATACTTCCGAAAACCTGTGATATCATGAAATACCACAAATTGCCCCAAATTACAGATATGCAGATGAAATCCAAGAAATTTAGCTTTTCTTGAAACATGACTTATCTTGCCACTATATGACATGAATTAACAATCAGCTAGATTTATACTTTTTGCGCAGGTCACGATTCGCTTCTTCTAAGAGATCATTCTGGCGGCGGTTCTTTTCAACGGTTAAGAATTTGAGCTTCTTTAGGGGGTCTTTTTTCAGCGTAGTATTATAAGGTGTGCGATTTTCCATAATGGTACACAAATATCATATGGTTATGTAGTAATCAATAAAAAATAAGCCTGAAGGAACCTATAACGGTGACGTTATAGGCGGGTCATCATGGGGCCGGGTAAATCCTTCAGGCTTTTTTTTGAAAGGAGGAATGAAAATAGAAAAAGTCATGTGTACAAAATGTAAAAGGGAAAAAACAACGGATGAATTTTATCAAGATACAAGCAAACCAAAGCGGCACTACAGGATGAAACACTGCAAGGAGTACTTAAAAAGGGGTAAAGCTGCTAAGCAAAAGGAAAAAAGCCAAAGCAACTGCCCCAAAAAACAAAGCTGCAACAAAGGATAAAAAAGCTTGCTTTGGTTGGGGAGTGGAGCCTAATCTTGTTTTTCACACCTACACAAGGGTGATTGAACAAAGCCTTTTAAGACTTGTGTATAAAAAACTTGTAAAAACAGCAGGATTGCACTATATTAAGTTACACGGATTACGTCATGCATTTGCGTCCATTTTGCTAAGTGAAGGAGCCAATCTTTTTTATGTTAGCAAACAGCTTGGGCACTCCAGCAAAAATATTACGTCAAATGTTTACAGACATTTCATTGCTGCTGAAGGGAACCGGGCTGTTGATTTGCTTGACTTTGCTACACCAAAGGCGTACCAAAATGCACTTAAGCTTTTAAAATATTTATAACTACTTTAATTTATAAAATTGATAGCAAAGAACAATTTGCGATAGAACTGATGAGTTTGTAAAAAGCGACAAAATTGCTTTTTACGATCCCATCACCCTAGAAATGGAAATAAAAACCGATTTTTTAATAATTGGAAGCGGCATAGCAGGTCTTTCATTCGCCTTAAAGGTTGCAGAGTTTGGGAATGTTGCGATAGTCACCAAAAAAGAGGCCATGGACAGCAACACAAACCTGGCTCAGGGAGGAATTGCGTCTGTCTTTGGCAGCCAAGACTCTTTTGACCTCCACCTTGAAGACACACTTACTGCCGGGGACGGTCTTTGCAACATGGATGTTGTAGAGATGGTTGTCAAAAACGGTCCGAAAAGGATCCGTGAGTTGATAGACCTGGGAGTACAGTTCAATTTATCCAATCAAAAATCTGCGACGTCACCTCTGCCTGAATTTGACCTTGGACGTGAGGGAGGACATTCACAAAATCGTATTGTTCATGCACAGGACATGACCGGAAAGGAAGTTGAAAAAGCCCTGGTAAATCGCCTTAAAGATCACAAGCGTATCTGCCTGTATGAAAATCACATTGCAATCGATCTGATTACATGTTCCACTCGAATGAAAAGAGGGCTTGTTACAACAACCCATGAAGACTATTGCTGTGGAGCATATGTCCTTGACAGAAAAACCAATATAGTAAAAACTTTTTCCGCCAATATCACGCTTCTTGCTACCGGAGGCAGCGGAAAGGTATATCTTTACACCAGCAATCCCGATATTGCCACAGGAGATGGTGTTGCAATGGCTTACAGGGCTGGAGCAACAGTGGCAAACCTTGAATTTGTTCAGTTCCACCCCACCTGTCTGTATCACCCGGAGGCAAAAAATTTCCTTATTTCGGAAACCGTTAGAGGTGAGGGGGGGGTTCTTACCAATACTGCAGGAAAGCCCTTCATGGAAAAATATGACCCCCAAAAGGATCTTGCATGTCGTGATGTGGTTGCCCGTGCAATCGATACCGAGCTAAAAAAAAGTGGGGATGATTTTGTATTTCTTGATATATCACATAAAAAATCTGATTTTATAAAAAAACGCTTCCCGAATCTATATGACAAATGCCTCTATTTTGGCATTGACATGACAAGCAAACCCATTCCTGTTGTCCCTGCAGCCCATTATATGTGTGGAGGTGTTGCGACCGATGTATTTGGCCAGACAGATATTCAAAGGCTTTATGCTATTGGTGAAACAGCATGTACCGGACTTCATGGAGCCAACAGGCTCGCCAGCAACTCACTGTTGGAAGCAATTGTCTATGCCGACAAAGCTGCAGATCATGCTGCAAAAAAAATGAATACGTTGGATTTTAAATCAACTCCCCCTCCCCCTCCATGGGATGAAGTAGGGACCACGGACAGCGATGAACAGATTATGGTTACACATGGCTGGGATGAAATCAGAAGGTTTATGTGGAACTATGTCGGAATTGTCAGATCGGATAAACGCCTGGCCAGGGCGCAAAGACGCATTGAAATTATTCAAAGGGAAATCAGAGAGTATTATTGGAATTTCAAGGTAACGGCGGACCTCATTGAACTGAGAAATATTGCCATAGTTGCAGAACTTATTATAAAGTGTGCCATGCACAGAAAGGAAAGCCGAGGGCTGCATTATAATATTGAATATCCATCCCATGATGATAAGAGGTGGAAGAAAGATACGGTTTTGCGAAGATCGTTTGTGGGATAAAAGGTGGCTTCTCAAGCGAAGCGCTCAGTTTTTCCGCTTTGCCCGGTCTAGTTAAATTAGGATAAATTTTTATGCTTGATCAAATTATAATATTAATCATTCTTCTTTTTTTATCAGGATTTTTTTCTTCAGCGGAAACCGCTCTGTTTTCAATAAGCAAAGCAAAAGCCAGGCATCTCGCCAAGCAAAAAGGAATAGCCAATGCTCTGATTAAAAAAATGAAAGATGATCAGCATAAGCTGTTAACCACAATTCTGATTGGCAATAATATTGTTAATGTTGGGGCATCTGCGCTGGCAACCGCTATTACCATAAATCTTGTTTCGAGTAATGCGGTGGGTATTGCTACCGGAGTCATGACGCTGCTCATTTTAATCTTTGGCGAGATCTTTCCGAAATCGATTGCCACACGAAATAACATCCTTATTGCAAGGTTCGTGATCCTTCCGATTTACTGGTTTTCGATTATCTTTTTTCCGATTATCGCTTTTCTTAATTTTATTCCCAGACTGACTGGAAAAATCAAAGGGAAGCCTAAAATAACGGAAGAAGAATTATTGACTTTTGTCGAGGTCGTAGAAGAGGAGGGTGAAATAGGGAAAGAAGAAAAGGAATTGATTCATAATATCTTCGAATTTGATGATACCAATGCCTCTGAGATAATGACCCCCAGAGGCGACATGTTTGTGATCGAAGCTGACAGAAATCTCAAGATAGAGGATATAGTTAAACCGGGGTTTACCAGAATTCCGGTGATTGAAGAAGATATGGATCATGTGATTGGCATTTTGAACATAAAGGATCTCTTTATACATCAGTCGGCATGTGATGAAGTAATTGATGTCAGAAAGATAATGCGCAAACCCTATTTTATTCCGGAATATGTAAAGCTCGATTCACTTCTTCAGCAGTTCAAAAAAAGGAAAGACCATCTAGCGATTGTTGTAGATGAACATGGAGGTGTATCCGGTCTGATCACACTTGAGGATGCCCTTGAAGAAATTGTCGGAGAAATAAGCGATGAAACCGATAAAGATGAAACACATATTACACGGGTAAGAAAGGGCGAGTGGATTGTTCTAGGCAAGTCTGATATCGACGAAGTGAACGAGAAGATACATATGAATATACCGGATTTAAAGGAATATGATACTTTTTCCGGATATGTTCTTGATCAGATTGAAAGAATTCCATTGGAGAAAGAAGAGATCCAAATGGGAGACTTTACAATTACTGTAAAGGAAAAGGATGGCAACAGGATAAAAAAGTATATAGTTAAAAAGACGCCTAGCACTTAGCATCTTGATCTTTAGGGCACCTGGTTAATTGCTCATCGGATCATACCATCAATTCTTTCTGTAAAATATGTTTGATAAGCTGTTTTTGAAACTCTGGTGACGAATGGGTAACAATATATTCAACAATAGTGGAAAACATGATTTTCATTTTTGGTTCATTTGAATAGTTATCATAACCTGAATAGATAAAAAGCGTGTACCATGTTGTCGCTTCTTCCATATCTTTTAGCTTGAAATTCGCTCTTATCTGCCTGGGTGCTACCATTTTCATCTGATCTTTCAAAAATTCTATAAATTTTTTACATTGCTTGCGGTCTCCGCATTTTGCCGCAAATTCGGCTTTTTTACATTCCTTACGGAACCTGTTGTCAAAGTCGTTGGTATTCATCGGGTTACATTTTTTTTTACTACAGATATAACGGGGATTACGAAGGGATATTTAATAATAACCAAACCTTTTTACTTGAAAGCCAAGGATTTCAATCCAACGAATGGAAGTAAACTACCAGAAAATATATTTTAATGTCAAGGATCACAACTGTAGCACCAAATCGTAAATTTAAAATACAAAAAATTGCTGATGATGAGATATGAAGGTTAAATCATGAATAAAAAAATTAAAATCACAGTATTTGCCGGTTTTTTTTTCACTACGGGTTTAATTGCCGCTTTTTCATGTAATAACATGGTATACGGCGATATCCTAGGAGCTGAGGTGGAAATACCAGACACCGACTCTCCTTTTCCGGTTGTTCAAGATTTTGCGTTGCCAAGAACTTTATCTCTTTGTGGCGAAATGATACCTCTTGAAAATCCTCAGGTATGGGAAATGCTTGACCGGGAATTTAATATCACCGTATGGGATCGGGCACAGGTTTTTATGTATCTGAAAAGGGCCGGGAGGTACTTTCCATATATTGAAAAAAAGCTTTCCGAAGCCGGTATGCCCATAGATTTAAAGTATCTTGCCGTGGCAGAAAGCGCTTTGCTAACATACTCTCGATCACGAAAGGGTGCAAAAGGGATGTGGCAGTTCATGAGGCTTGCCGCTCGAAGTAATGGTCTTAGAAAAGACAGGATTGTGGATGAGCGATTGAATTTTGAGCATTCCACTAAAGCGGCCATTAAGTACTTGAAATTTCTTAAGCGCAAATTCAACACATGGTCGCTTGCCCTTGCGGCCTATAATGGCGGTGAAACACGACTCAGAAAAGCCATTCGTGAACAAGGAACCACCGATTATTACAGACTCAATTTGCCATTGGAGACGGAACGATATATTTTTAGGATTGCAGCCATTAAAATAGTAATGGAAAATCCTGCCCGGTACGGGTATCATCTTTCACCGGAACGTAGTTACAGGCCGCACAAATACAATATTATCCATGTAAATCTTAAAAAGACAATTTATATAACCGATTTTGCAGAGTTTTTTGGCACTGACTTTAAAGCTATAAAGGAGCTTAATCCGCAGTTTATTAAAAGCTATCTTCCGGCAGGAAAATACACAGTGAATGTTCCTATAACTTCTTAAATACCGGATTCCATGATTGAGTAAAATATTTCATTTCGTACTTTCACTGTTTCGTAATTATTTATGCTTTTTGTAGCGGAAAGAATTTTATTCGGAACATTATTTTATGGATAAAAATAGCAAAAAACACATTTTTACCGAAAAAAATAAAAACCCTGCTTATTTTGCAAAAGCACTGGATATTACGAAAAATGATGCCGTCACTCTTTTATCTGATGTTTTTCCTATGATTAAGCGAAAATACGATTTGCTTCGGCAAGAGTCCTCTTTGGTTTCTCGGAATGAGAAAAGCATCATGCAAATCATTCTTAATGATGAAGTACCTGTTGTGTTTCAAAATTATGCCCTTGCTAATTTGCAAAACAACGAACAAATCCTGGCCATATTAATAAGCTATATATCTGGACAGATCTCAGTCCCTGCGGCGAAACAGTTTATAGAAAAAAACTTTGAACAGGATGAAGATAGCCTTGTTCAACGGTTTGCAGAGGAAATGGGTGTCAGCAAGGCCTATCTAAAGGATTTTAAAGCCAAAGTAATTCCGGAGATTAAAAAATTTACTATCGCCATGTATCGAAGAAAAATGCGTGAGCAGCAAGATACTGATAAAGCAGATAGCTTCATGCAGTTTGTAATAGATAATGTATTTATTGATGAATTTGAAAATCATCCTTTTGTCAGATCTTTTACAGATAGAGATAATCGTGCAATATTACCGCCAAAAGCAAGAAACATAGCAGTAAAACTGATATCGGTCTGGTTGAAATAGGACTGGTTTCACCACATGTGTCTATTCAAATAAACCCCGCTATCTTTTTCCTTTAAAAAACTTCAAAATCTATACATACTTTACAAAAATATTTACATTGACATTTACATTATTACATATTAATATATAGCTAATAGCTGATAGTTCATAAACTTTATGAATTTAATTTTAAAAATTGCTTATCGGTTTATAAGCCAGCAGCCCAACAGTTATCATATTTGAGTCCCGCTTCCGGTGGGAGGCAAGAAATGGCGTTTCGAAGTCTACGCTTATCTGAAAAGGTTTAAATGGAGATACGTATATGCAGCCTGTATTAACACCAAAACAGCAAAAATTTCTCGATTATCTCGAGAGCCAGATAGCCAAGACCGGAAAATCACCCAGCCTACGGCAGGCAGCAGCAAGGATGGGTGTTAGTCACGCAGCCATATCTCAACTGATAAAAGCCCTTGAGGAAAAAGGGATCATCAAGCGTGACGGGTATTACAGCCGCACTATCCATCTGCTGAATCGCGCTCGTGAGACGGCAGGAGTCATGCGCTGGACCGAAGTTCCGATTGTCGGAAACATTGCGGCCGGGTTACCGTTATATGCCCAGCAGGAATGGGCAGGCAGTGTGGTGGTCGATGCAGCCGTATATCGTGGTTTGAACCTGTTTGCACTTAAAGTAAAGGGCGATTCCATGATAAACGCCGCTATTTTGGATGGAGACCTGGTCATTTGTGAGCCACGCCAGTATGCGGAAAATGGTGAGATCATCGTGGCTCTTGTCAACCAGGAAGAGGCAACGGTCAAGCGCTTTTTCCACCGGAAAGGGCACATCGAACTGCGCCCTGAAAACCCGGCTTACAAATCCATGCCCTATGCTTTCAACGAGGTTCTGGTTCAGGGCAAGGTTATCGGGGTCAATCGCGGACCTGAAGTTGTGGGAAGACTATGACTTTGAAAAGTGTTGAAAATAAGCCTGAGAAAGGCCCTTGCCGTCTGTTTGTCGGTACAAGCGGCTATTCCTATACGGAATGGGCGGATGCCGGGTTTTATCCGCCCGGCACAAAATCAGGCAAAATGCTGCCGCTGTATGCCCGGTATTTTCCGGCGACCGAACTGAATTATACCTGGTACCAGATGCCCAGAGCAGAAACGATTGAGCGCCAACGCAAATTGGCCACGCCGGGATTTTTATTTGCCGCCAAGTTGACACGCACCCTCACTCATGAAGTCGATCCGCATAACTGGCATAACCAGGCACTTCTTTATCAAAATGGTGTGTCACCGCTTATGCAGGCCGGACAATTGCTGGCTGTTTTGATTCAGCTTCCGCCTTCGTTTACGCGTACGCCATCCAACCGCAAGCATCTTGCCGCTTTGCTTGACAGGCTTTACGGTATGCCCCTGGCAGTAGAGTTTCGCCACAGCTCCTGGGCTACGGATCCAGTTTTTATCGAACTTGAGCGACGAAAGGTTACACTGGTAAGTGTCGACGAGCCCGAACTGCCAAATCTGTTCCCCGCCCTTGATGTGGTGACCAATCCTGACTTGTTTTATGTCCGTTTCCATGGTCGCAACGCCAGGTGCTGGCATTCGGGAAACATGCAGCATCAATTCGATTACAACTATTCCGATGAACAGTTGCATGAATGGGCAGAAGAAAAAATTAAATCCATGAGCAGGCAGGCAAACAGAGGGGTTCTTTTTTTCAACAACCACGTTCGTGCCCAGGCTCCGGAGAATGCGAGCAGGATGGCAGGACTGCTGAAAGAAAAAGGTTTTGCGGTGGAATGTGCGAACGTTCAATCATACACTTAAATGTGGCTGATTTCGCTGTAGCCGTTGAACGAGTCGTGGACTGCAGGCTGCGTGATCGCCCGGTGATTATTGCCCCTGAAGGCGCCGTGCGGGCGGCAGTGTATGACATGAGCGAGGAAGCTTATCAAAACGGTGTGCGTAAAACAATGGCCTTAAGGCGTGCGCTGCGCTATTGTCCGGATGCCGCTGTACTGCCGCCACATCCAGACCGTTACGAGCGCGCAATGGCACAATTTATTAAACACCTGCTGCCTTATTCGCCGCTGGTTGAAATTGCAGATCACAATGGGCACCTGTTTTTGGATGCAACCGGAACCGGAAAGCTGTTTGGCCCCCCCCCTGACGTGGCCTGGCGCATCCGAAAGGCCGTGCGAACCGATATGGGTTTTGATCCGATCTGGTCTGTGGCCCCTAACAAACTGGTGGCCAAAGTTGCCACGCGTGTTGTCAAGCCGGCAGGGGAATACATTGTAGGGGCAGGAGACGAAACCGCCTTTTTGAAACCTTTGCCACTACACCTTATCCCTGGAATTGAAACTGACGATTTAAAACGCTTTCATGAATTTAACATCACTTGCGCCGGTCATGTGGCAGGTCTGTCGGTGGAGCAACTGGATGTTGTGTTCGGGCTACGAAGTCTCAGCCTGTACGATGCTGTGCGCGGAATCGACCAGTCTCCGGTTTTTCCGGTCGGGCAAAAACGGCCGACTGTATGCCTCGATCACGAGTTTGGAAACGATAGCAACGATGTAACAAAGGTGGAAAACACGTTATATAAGCTCGCTGAACAGGCGGGCTACAATCTGCGCAAGCTGCAACTTGCGGCAAACATAGTCAAGGTTGTTGTTGATTATTCCGACGGCGGTCGAACCGGCAGGCAGTCTAAAGTTAATCTGCCGACTGCCAATGACTTTTGCTTGTTCACCGCTGCAAAGACAGCGCTTAAACATGCCTTAACACGCCGCGTTCGCATTTGGCACTTGCGTCTGATTTGTGATCATCTGACGTGTCCGCCACCTGTCCAACTGAAAATTTTTTCCGAAGATAAGAAAGAAAAAAAGATTTCAGACAGCCTTATTGCCACCCTTGACGCAGTCCGTTTACGTTTTGGCTTCAACGCAATTCGTGTGGGGAGGACCCTGGCGACGTGATTCCCTTAACCATCCGTTCGTATTATTCATTGATGTGGGGTACGGGTTCTCCTGAGGAGATCTGCGCCGCTGCAAAAGGGCTCGGTTATAATCGGCTGGCTATTACGGATACGGATAATCTTTACGGGTTGTGGCATTTTTTAAAGGCTTGCAAGCGCATGAAAATGACTCCCATCGTCGGGGCGGAACTGACAGATTGCGTATCAGAGCGACGCGCTGTCTGCCTTGTCGAAAACGATGAAGGCTATCACAACCTGTGTCGCCTGATTACCCGCCGTCATTCAGATGATATTTTTAATCTGAAATCAGCCATTGTGGACTATTCTAAAGGACTTGTGGTACTTACCCAAAGCCGCAAACTTCTTTCCAGCTGGCATGAAGCCGGGGTAACGGTTGCAGCAGCTATTGAGCGAAAGCCGGATAGTGCCGGCTTTCGATTGCGGAAAGTGGCAAGGCATCTTGGCACACCGATAATTGCAACGCCCGGAAGTTTTTTTTTAAATCCGGGTGATGTCAAAATTCACCGAATGTTAAGGGCCATCGATTTAAACACTTCTCTTTCCAGGCTGACTCCAAAGGACACCGCACCTTCCTCGGCATGGCTTGCTTCGCCATCCGTGTACGCGAAGCATTTTGATATCTGGCCCAATGCGATTACTGATAGCGAAAAGATTGCAGAGAGGCTTACGTTTACCGGTCCTTGCCATGGACTTGTCCTTCCCCCGTGGGACGATAAAAAAAAGCATACCGCGAAAGAACTTTTAAGAAACGCCGCATATAAAGGTGCCAGATGGCGATATGGAAACGATCTGTCTGAACCTGTGGTTGACCGCCTTGAACACGAGCTTGGCATTATTGAGAAGATGGATTTTTCATCGTACTTCCTGGTGGTTCAGAGTATTGTATCGCGCAGTCCGCGTATATGCGGGCGAGGAAGCGGGGCAGCATCTCTTGTAGCTTACTGTATGGGAATCACCAATGTCTGTCCGATCAAACATAATTTGTATTTTGAACGCTTCCTGAATCCGGGTCGATCAGATCCGCCTGATATCGACATTGATTTCGCATGGGACGAGCGGGATGCCATACTCGATTTTGTATTAAAGCAGCATAAAGGTCATGCAGCCATGGTATGTAATCATGTTACTTTTCAACCACGTATGGCTATACGAGAAGTTGCCAAAGTTTACGGGCTTACGGACAATGAGATCGGTCAGGTGTCCAAACGCCTGCCATGGTTTTGGCGTGCAGCTTATGAAGACAACGACCTGCTGACGCGTTTAAAGCAATTGCCCGAGTTCAGACTGCTTGATTTTCCGCATCCGTGGCCAAAGATTCTCGGGATTGCCCAAAATATTATCGGTAATCCACGATATCTATCCGTTCATCCGGGAGGGGTGGTTATTACTCCTGATCCGATTGATGACTACGTACCTGTGGAAATTGCTCCGAAGGGCGTTCCGATTATCCAGTGGGAAAAAGATGCCGCAGAAGATGCCGGGCTGGTCAAGATCGATCTTTTAGGAAATCGCAGTCTGGGGGTTATCCGCGACGCTATAGCCAATATATCCAAAAACGGTCTTCCCTTTGATGAGGAAAGCTGGGAACCTGAAGACGACGCTGCTACGCAGGAGAATGTGGCTGCCGGAAATACAATGGGTTGCTTTTATATCGAAAGCCCTGCCACGCGTTTGCTTCAGAAAAAAGCAAAAGTCGGCGATTTTGAGCATCTGGTCATCCACAGCAGTATTATTCGGCCGGCTGCCAACGAATTTATCCGTGAGTATGTCCGCCGGCTGCATGGCGGAAATTGGGAGCCAATCCATCCCCTGCTGGAAGACGTGCTCGATGAAACCTATGGTATCATGGTTTACCAGGAGGATGTTTCGAAAGTAGCCGTAGCAATGGCAGGCTTTTCACATGCTGACGCGGACGGCCTTCGAAAGATAATGTCCAAAAAGGACAAGGCTCGAAGGTTGCGTGATTATAAGCAGCGTTTTGAAGAAGGCGCGCGCTTACGAGGCGTTACAGCCAAACAGATTGATGCTGTCTGGAACATGATGATGAGTTTTGATGGCTATTCCTTTTGCAAGCCCCACAGTGCCAGCTATGCACGTGTATCTTTTCAGGCAGCTTTTTTAAAAACCCATTACCCTGCAGAATTTATGGCTGCTGTTATCAGCAACCAGGGAGGCTTTTACAACACGTTTGCTTACGTCTCGGAAGCGCGACGTATGGGGATAAGGGTGCTGCCCCCTGACGTGAATAAAAGTGATATCCCCTGGAAGGGTAAAAAAGCTTCAATACGCGTTGGCCTGTTATCCATTAAACATTTAGCAGCCGGTACTAAGGGACGTATTGTTGAAAAACGACGGGAAAAACCGTACCGGGATATATCCGATTTTTGCAAGCGGGTGCGACCTGACGATCGGGAAGCCAGAGTATTGATCCATGCCGGTGCTTTTGACTCCCTTTATCGAAAGAAAGATCGGGCCGGGTTATTGTGGGAACTGGCCGTTTGGCAAAAGTCACAGGCAAACCAAAACAGGACTGCGGACATGTTTGGCCGTTTTACGGATAGCAACATGATTAAACCGTCATTTCCTCCACAAAAAGAGTGCCAGCGCCTGCGGCAGGAATTTGAAGCGCTCGGCTTTTTGTGTGACAGGCACCCAATGGTTTTGTATGCAGGCAACCTGAGGCACAGAGGGATTATTAAAGCGATGGACCTGCCTTATTTTACAGGCAAGCATATTCGCTTTGCAGGTATTTTAATTACCGGAAAAATCGTACACACGAAACACGGCGATCCCATGGAATTTTTGACTTTCGAAGATGAAACAGGACTGGTTGAAACCACCTTTTTCCCAAAAGCTTACCGCCGTTTTTGTGCCATGCTTGGAAAAGATCGCCCTTTTATACTCAATGGAAAAGTGGAAAAAGACTTCGGTGCACATACCCTGACCGTAAAACAGGTAGATACCTTCACAGAGAATAGAGATGATAACTCAAGTTTCGCACCCTTTAGTTTGTCCAGAGCCATAGGGGCTAAGGGGTAAAAAAGTTGTTTTTCCCTTGCCGTTTTGACCGTGGCAGAAACCAGGGGTGCAAAACTTGAGTTAAAATTAAATATTTTAAAACTGACTCGTATGCATATACTGTTTCTCATAAATATATTCCGTTTTAAACGATGAAAAACTCCTATATAAGAGATTGTAAAGAAAGAACAGACCGAGCATATTATAATTGATTTTAGTTTTAGATTGAGTTCAACAAAATAACCAGATTGCATTCAAGTTCTTTCTTAACGATCTTAAATACACTCAGACAGTTTCCTTATTTAAAACGGAATATATTTATGAGAACGACTATAAAATAAATTCACATTATTTTATTGATATACAATTGCCTTTGGTTTATATTTCTGCCAACTCGGGTAAAATTCTGGTAATGACTGATCAAAAAGGGAGACTATTTCAATGGATATACAACCGGCAGCACATCTGGACCAAATGATCCGCCAGACACGTGCCCATCATGTCCAGTTGAGTTCCATGGCCGACATGAAAGCCAATATGATGTTAACCGTAGCGTCTCTTTTAGTTCCGCTATCCATCCGTTTTTTGGACGATCCTCGGCTGCAACTGGCCGCTTTAACCATGATTATGTTTAGCATTATAACTGTTTTGCTGGCAGCTTATGCAGCGATGCCTAAGATGTTCTGGAAACACGGTCCGAGTAAAATGGTAGATCTGAAAAATCCATCCTTTAATCTGTTATTTTTTGGTTCCTTTGCCAAAATGAATTATCCTGATTTTGAAGATGCCATGGAACGACTCATGAGTGACCATGAAGAAGTCTATGAAAAGCAAATCAAGGAAATCTATCTGATGGGACAATATCTGGCGCGGGAAAAATATCGTTTTGTCACCTTTGCATATATTACCTTTATAACAGGGATGGTAATCAGCTCGGCATTATATGTCGCCAAATCTTTTCTTTAACGGCCTTTAAAAACAAAGCTCTTTAGGTTTCGGTAAGCTTCCTTATTTTCAGATATAGTTCTTCCAGCTGAGCCTGGTCCGCTTTTGAAGGCGCATTTGTCAAAAGACATGCAGCCTTCTGGGTCTTTGGAAAGGCAATTACATCACGAATAGAAGACTGCCTGCAAAGGAGCATAACCAGCCTGTCGAAGCCAAAGGCAATGCCGCCATGGGGGGGAGCGCCCGATTCCAGGGCAGAAAGAAGAAAGTCAAATTTTTGTTCATAGGTTTCGCGTTTTAACCCCAATGCCTTAAAAACTTTCTCCTGAATATCTTTACGATGAATACGTATGCTGCCGCCCCCGATTTCAGAGCCGTTTAAAACAAGATCATAGGCACATGATTTCACTTTAAGGGGGTCGTCTGCAAGCAAAGCGTAGTCTTTTTCAAGGGGTGCTGTAAATGGGTGATGCAACGCCTGAAATCTTTTTCCGGTCTCGTCATATTCCAGCAAAGGAAATTCCGTTATCCAAATAAAATCGAATATGCTTTCGTCTATCAGGTCGAGTTTTTTGCCCAGATGATTTCTCAAATGCCCAAGGGCTTCGTTTGCAATTTTGGGCTGATCTGCCACAAAAAACACAAGATCGCCTGGTTTCATATCAATGCGAAGGGCGAGGGCGGCTTTTTCTTCATCTGTAAAAAATTTTGCAATGGGTGACTGCCATTCTTTCTCACGGACTTTTATCCAGGCAAGCCCCTTTGCCCTGTAAACAGCAACAAATTCAGTTAAATCATCAATCTCTTTGCGGGAAAAATCGATACACTCTTTTGCATTAAGCGCTTTAACAACACCACCTTTTTCTATAACGCTGGCAAAGAGTTTGAATCCCGAATTTTTTACAATATCAGATATATCTTTCAGCTCCAGGTCGAATCTTGTATCCGGCTTGTCCAGTCCAAAACGGTCAACAGCTTCGTCATAAGTCAGCCGTGGAAAAGGAGGTTTAAGACTGATATCCAGCACGTCTTTAAAAAGGGCTTTCATCATTCCTTCTGAAACCGTTATGATATCATTTTCACCCACAAAGGACATTTCCATGTCAATCTGAGTGAACTCCGGCTGGCGATCGGCTCGCAGATCTTCATCCCTGAAACATCGAACAATCTGGTAATATCGGTCAAATCCTGATATCATCAAAAGCTGCTTGAATATCTGAGGAGACTGGGGCAGAGCATAAAACTGTCCCGGGTTAACTCTGCTTGGCACAAGGTAATCCCTGGCTCCTTCCGGAGTGCTTCGCGTCAATACAGGTGTTTCTATTTCAAGAAATCCTGAGTTGTTTAAATAATTTCTCAACGAGGCCGAGGCCCTGTGTCTTAAAATAATGTTATTTTGAAGCCTGGGACGGCGCAGGTCAAGATGCCTGTATTTGAGCCGGATCGTTTCCGATACGTCAACTTTATCTTCGATTAAAAAAGGAGGGGTTTGGGCAACATTGAAGATTTTAAGCTGGGTAACAAGAACTTCGATTTCACCGGTTTTAAGTTTTGGGTTGATCATCCCCTCTGGCCGGTTATCCACATTTCCACGTACTCCCAATACAAATTCATTCCGAATGGCATGGGCTTTTTCATGAACCTTTTTATTTACATCAGGATTAAATACAACCTGCGTAATCCCTTCCCGGTCTCTCAAATCTATAAATATAACTCCACCGTGATCCCTTCTCCGCTGTACCCAACCCATGAGCACCACTTCTTTGCCGACATCATCGGCCTCTAATTCACAGCAGGTATGGGTTCTTCTCATTTCTCCAAGTGTATCTGACAATTAGATTACTCCTTTTTTATTTTGTAACCGTTCACGGTTCCGAAATTCAAAGTACAAGGTTAAACTTATTTAAGGTGAGATATGACATATGCTCCCGTGAAAGAAAGTCTTAATCCTGAATCCAATGTGGAATCTATTAGATTCATACGATACATCTCTGCCTGCTACTGAAGGGCATGTGCGGGCTGCAACCGTGCTTACACTGAACTTAAAAGCAAAAAGATAAAGAAAATCGCAAAGCAATTAACCCCTGAACCTTGGAACCTTGAACCGTAAACGGCTATAATTTTTTAATAACGTTTTCTACCACATTTTCTAAAGGAATCATGACCTGCTCTTTGGTTGTCATATTCCGCAGAATAACTTCTCCTTTTTCAAGCTCGTCCTCTCCTGTTATCAGTACATATTTCGCACCTATCCTGTCTGCGCGTTTCATCTGGCTTTTCAAGCTTCGGTCTTCCATATCCATTTCTGTTTGTATTTCTCGAAGACCTAATTTGCAAATCCATTTAAAGGCCATGGACTGAGCTTTTTCTCCCAATGCTGCAATGAAAATGTCCGGTTTTCTGTTAAAATCAGATGGATTCAAGCCGGAAATTTCAGCCAGCCTGTCAAAGCCGATAGCAAAACCGGTTGCGGGGATATCCGGTCCACCAAGAGCTTTAACCAGGCCATCATAACGTCCGCCTCCGGCAACAGCGCTTTGAGCGCCTAAAGAACCGGTACGAATTTCAAAGGTAGCTCTGGTGTAATAATCGAGTCCCCGGACGAGATTTTTATCAACTTCATAGGGTACGTTAAGTTGTTCAAGGGTCTCTTTCAGAAGTTCAAACTGTTGTCTGCAGTCAGATCCCAGATAATCGAGGATAGAAGGTGCATCCGCCAGCACTTTGCTACATGACGGCACCTTACAGTCAAGGACTCTCAGGGGGTTTCGATGTTGTCGCCTCTGGCAATCCGAACAAAGGTTTTCTGACACGGTAGAAAGAAAATCGGAAAGCGCTGCTTTAAAACTTGGACGGCAGTCTTTACAACCGAGAGAGTTGATAATAGGCATCACATCCGTTACCGAGAGCCTGTCGCAAAGGGTCACCAGTATCATGATGAGCTGGGCATCAATCAAGGGCGAGCCGACGCCGAATACCTCGGCATTTATCTGGTAAAACTGCCTGTATCTTCCCTTTTGCGGGTTTTCCCTGCGAAACATCGGGCCGATGGTATAGAATTTCTTAAAAGGATCTGTTGCATACAATTTGTGTTGAATATAAGATCGCACAACAGAAGCGGTGGCTTCAGGCCTCAGAGTGATTAGCTCACCTTTGCGATCGGGAAAAGTGTACATTTCCTTTTCAACAATATCGGTATCTTCTCCAATACTCCTTGCAAAAAGCTCGGTACGTTCTATGATCGGAATACGTATTTCCTTAAAACCGAAATCCTCAAAAAGAGACCGGGCAACTTTTTCGATCTGTTGCCGGATTTCAACTTCTCCTGGCAGAATATCTTTAAAACCTTTGATGAGTTGTATCATTTTGGTCTTTTAAAAAATTGATCGTGGAAAAACACGGAATGTTAAAAATAGTTTGATTCCTGTTTTGTCCGTTTGTGATTTAAGTTTCGTTGAATCTGACCTTTTACGAATTCATCACCCTTTAGTCAATACTATAATATTTATGAATCCATAAAAAGTCGATTTTATCAGGTTTCAGGTATTGGGTGTTTTGTTTTAGGTTAATGATATTATCTATTTTAACAAAGGTTTAAAACTTCTCATAAAAATTACTCTTTAACTTTTTACAAAACCATCAATATGGCTAAACTCGAAAAAAACAAAGTGATGGTGACATCTATCGCTTAAAACAGGCGTGGAAGACAGAAAAGACTGCCCTTGACAATAGAGCTAAAAAGTTTAATAAAAGAGAAAATGTTTAAAGAGGTTAATTATGCTGGAAAAAAAAATAGCAGATAAAATTCACCAAATCAGGAAAAACAAGGGATTAACATTGGCGCAGTTGGGAGATGCAACTGGCCTGTCCAAAGGCCTGCTCTCTCGAATAGAAAACAACCAGGTTTCTCCTCCCATCGCCACTCTGTCCAAGATTGCCCATGGCCTGGAAGTACCTATCGGAATATTTTTCGAAGAAGATGAAACAGGCCGGAAAGGATATGCCGTAACCTATAAAAATGAAAGAAAACAGGTCATAAGAAGAGGCACAAAGACCGGCTTTACCTATTATTCCCTTACAAGTCTTAAGACCAAGCATTTGATAGAACCCTTTATAGTTAAATATCCTGTAATAGAAAAAGTACCGAACAAATTATTCGACCATTTTGGAGAAGAATTCCTTTTCGTTTTAAAAGGAGAGATGGACTTTGTATATGGCAAGGAAAAGATCAGGTTAAAATCAGGTGATGCGATTCATTTTGATCCATCGACTCCACATAGAGGGCAAAATGCTGGAAAAAATGAGAGTGAATGCTTGGTCATCATTTTAGATGATGATATTTTGCAGGCTAAACGTTAAACAAGACTTTAGAGGCCCTACCCATGAAAGCCTCCGGTTCGTTCAAAATTGACGTGCCACAGTATAAAATAAAACTATACCAGACTGTAGGCAAATTTTTCAAAAAGTTTTCTGCTGAACTTGTCTGATTCAACATCCTGTTTCATCAGCTTCAAGGTTTTTAGCGGAGCCATTGCGTTTCGGTATGGTCTGTCATCATTGGTCAGTGCTTCATAACAATCAATAAAGCCTACTATTTGAGCTGTTTCCTTTATACTGGTTGTTCCATAAGGATAACCGCTTCCGTCCAGTTTTTCATGGTGCTGCAAGGCAGTTAGGGCAATCTCTTTATAACCGAAATTGCATTTGTTTAAAATATCATAACCTTTGATGGTATGTTGCTTAACTTCGTGAAATTCTTCATCGGTCAATTTTCTTGGTGCTGTCAGCAGAGCGGTATCTATTTTTGTTTTTCCAACATCATGTAAAAGCGCACTTAACCCCAATATTTTTTTTTCATAAAGAGAGCAGTCAATAAAAGTGGCATAACCAAGAACAAGAGCCATAACATTGATTGAATGAATGACAGTTGAATAATCCTGTTCAGATACAATCAACAGGTTTTGTATTACATCGGTCTCTTTGGTATACTCGCTTAGCAGAATGTTTACTGTTTCTGAAACGCCTTCAAGGCTACCGCTCCTTGGCTCTGCCAGAGTCTCCTGTACGATTTTTATAAGTGTTTCTTTAACCTTTTCCGGGTTATTGGAACGTACATCCTCGCTTAGTTGCCTGTTGAATACTTTCTGGATTTCCTGTATGCTCCTAATTCTATCCTCCTGCTTTATATACAATATTTTAGGTACCCGCTCTTTTTCAAGCCGTACTTCTTCTATTGTTTTTCCGGGTGGTTTATACAATACAAACTTTCTTGCTCTTGTTTGATAATAAAGAGGAATTTTTTGATAATATGTCAAACGGGATTTTTTTGCCTCAATATAATCTGTCACAATTTTTATCCTTGTAGTCAGCGAATTAGGGGCTTTGCCCCAATTGAAAGATTGGAATGCTTAAATAGCGAAATAAAGAAATTAAATCAGTCAAAAATCCAAATTCTATAATTCCATGTTGCCACCTTTTCAGTGAGCCCCTAATAAAGGTCATAAAATTGTTTCCTTAAAGGTATGTACAAATGAAATATCAGCATTTTTGCCAAAAACTTTAGAATAATATTAATTATTAATGGTATAATATCCCTTTTTTTCTTGCAAAATAGATTATATTGTTTATGTTGAATGCTTGGTTGTGCTAGGCGGGGAGTTAGCGGTGCCCTTTTCCCGAAATCCGCTTTATGCGGGGCTGAATTCCCTCTTTAGGGTGTATATTGAATTTTTGTAATCCATTTGACCGGCCACCACGTAACAGACGGTTACGAACCTCGTCAGGTCCGGAAGGAAGCAGCGATAAGTAATGCAGTCTGTGTCGCGGACTGATCCCGGACATAATTTTGGTTTGCATTTTTCAAAATAAAATTCGAAGGAGGGTGCACAACCAACTTTTCAGTTTTGCCTGCCTCAATTGCCACCTTGACATTGCCTTATATAGTATTATTTTTTATCAACATTGCCTCGGCTTTAACAATATCAAAATTATTGTATCATTTTAGTATTTTGAAAGCTGTCCGGCACTTAAGGTGTTTTAAGTGCCGGACTCATTTGGGCATATTTTAAACAGACTATACGCACGCAGATCATTTAAAAATATCAGGAGAATATATCGGTTTATGACCGCTAAAAAAAAGATAAAAATTGAAACTGAACCTGAAGAAACCGGTGACAAGGACAAAGTCTTCCAAAAAAACAATTCAGAGGAAGAGAAAAAGGATAAGGTAGAGGAGCCGTTAGAGGAAATCCAGGGAGAGCTGGAAACTGCAAAACTGGAGGCAAAAGAGAATTATGATCGCTTTTTGAGAGTTACCGCTGAATTTGAAAATTACAAAAAGCGCTCTACCCGTGAAATGGACGATTTCAGAAAGTATGCCAATCAGTCTCTCATAAAGGAGATGCTTGCGGTCGTTGATAACCTTGAGAGGGCTTTAAACTCTTCAAACGGAAACAACAGCATTGATAAATGCATGGCTGACGGAGTGAACCTAACACTCAAGGAGATACTGAAAATTTTTGAGAAATTTAATGTAAAGGCTATCGAATCTGTCGGACAGCCCTTTGACCCTAATTTTCATCAGGCCATGATGCAGGAAGAGACGGATAATTATCCGGAAAAGACAGTTATCACTGAATTGCAGAAAGGGTATATGATTCACGACAGACTTCTTCGACCTGCTATGGTTGTGGTTGCCGCATCAAAAGCAAAAAAAGATGATAATAAAGAGTAAATGGGTAAAAGTAGGAAGCACAGAAGAAAACATATGGAATCCACGCCTAAAGGACGTGGTTTTAAAAATTGAATAAAAAAATTATATATAAAAGCGAGGAGGAAATCAGATGAGTAAAATAATAGGAATAGACCTCGGCACCACAAATTCATGTGTGGCGATTATGGAGGGGAGTGAATCGAAAATTATCACGAACCCCGAAGGAGGACGAACAACACCTTCCATCGTTGCCGTATCTGAAAGTGGTGAGCGACTGGTCGGGCAAATTGCAAAACGACAGGCCATTACCAATCCGGAAAACACGGTTTTTGGTGTAAAAAGACTTATCGGTCGAAAGTATGCATCACCTGAGGTTCAAAGCGATATTAAGATACTTCCCTTCAAAATCGAACAGGCAAGCAATGGTGATATCCGCATTAACCTTCAGGGTAAGAAAAACAGTCCTGCGGAAATATCATCTTTTATTCTGGCCAATATCAAAAAAACGGCCGAAGAGTACCTGGGAGAAAAAGTAACGGATGCCGTTATTACGGTGCCTGCCTATTTTAATGACAGTCAGCGCCAGGCAACCAAGGATGCCGGAAAAATTGCGGGGCTTAATGTTTTAAGGATTATAAACGAACCGACCGCTGCATCCCTCGCATATGGTCTGGACAAAAAAAAGGAGGAAAAGATCGCTGTATTCGATCTTGGAGGCGGCACCTTTGATATATCCATACTTGAAATAGGTGAAGGTGTTTTTGAAGTCAAGGCGACAAATGGCGACACTCATCTTGGCGGTGAAGATTTTGACCTTCGTCTCATCGATTATCTTGCAGACGAGTTTAAAAAGGACCAGGGAATTGATATCAGAAACGACAAGATGGCGCTACAAAGGTTAAAAGAAGCGGCTGAAAAGGCAAAAATGGAACTGTCCACCTCCATAGAAACGGATGTTAACCTCCCGTTTATTACAGCAGACGCCAGCGGGCCCAAACATTTGAACATTAAAATTACACGGGCCAAGCTTGAATCTCTTATTAGTGATCTTTTAGACAATCTTGAAAAACCTTGCCGCACAGCCCTCAAGGATGCCGGTCTTGGGCCCAATGATATTAACGAAGTTATTCTTGTCGGGGGTATGACTCGAATGCCTGCGGTTCAAGATAGGGTAAAGAAGATTTTTGGCAAAGAACCCCACAAGGGTGTTAACCCGGATGAGGTTGTTGCACTTGGTGCTGCCATCCAGGGTGGTGTTTTAAAAGGCGACGTCAAAGATGTTCTTCTTTTGGATGTTACCCCTCTTTCTCTTGGTATTGAAACCTTAGGTGGCGTAATGACCAGGCTCATTGAAAAGAATACAACTATACCGACCAAAAAGAGCCAGATTTTTTCAACCGCAGCAGACAGCCAGCCTGCAGTATCCATCCATGTATTGCAGGGAGAAAGGGAAATGGCCGCCGGAAATAAAACACTTGGTCGTTTTGAGCTTGTGGGAATACCCCCAGCTCCAAGGGGCGTGCCACAGATTGAAGTTACCTTTGACATTGATGCCAACGGTATAGTGAACGTATCTGCAAAGGACCAGGCAACTGGAAAAGAGCAATCCATTCAGATTACAGCCTCTTCGGGATTGTCAGAGGAAGAAATAGACAAACTTGTCAAAGATGCAGAGCTTCATGCAGAAGAGGATAAAAAGAAAAGGGAACTGGTGGACGCCCGTAACACAGCAGACGCCCTGATTTACTCAACTGAAAAATCAATTAAGGACCTTGGCGACAAGGTTGACAGCGAGACAAAGAGTAAAGTTGAAAATGCTATCGAGCCTTTGAAAAAAGCCATGGAGGGAGAAGATGCTGCCGAGATCAAACGGTTGAGTGAAGAGTTGACACAAGCTTCTCATAAGCTTGCTGAAGCTATGTATAAGCAGGCCTCACAGGAAGCCGGACCTCAACCCGACGCTGGCCAGGCAAACACGGACCAGCCCGGCGCTTCAAATCCTGATGATGATGTTGTAGATGCCGATTTTGAAGAGGTAAAAGAAGACAAAAAATAAGTGCAAATTGGCTTGGCTCTATTTCTAAAATCCCGCGGGTACCATGTGCCGCGGGATTTTTTATGCTGAATCTCTGCCTTGCTGGACAATCAATAATCTTTGCTTTTTCTCTATATAATATTGATGAGAACTACTATATAGCCTAATGAAAGACATATCCGAGTTCTTTCCTTTAAATCCCTCCTTTTAAACTGATTTATTTTAATTTTACTATTTCCCAAATACATTTACCTTGGCCCAGCAAACCGTCATGCTTGACATAAGTCCATCTGTAATATATTTCATACTACCATGACAGACAATTACGAAAAACTTGTTCATGACAATCTCGACAGGCTTTATAAAGATCTGCCCGAAGATCTGGGTTTGACATTGCCAGCAAGCCGGAGGGGAGACTCCTTTATTTTTAAAGCTTTTGGCGAAGAATGCCAGATTCGACCAGAGGGTATCGATCTTGGCGGCAGGAAAGAAACCGGTGTGATAGGGCTATTGATTTCACTTTATGCTCTTAATATCACTCCAGAGCCGTCCGTATTACAGCCGCTTAAGGCGTTTAAAGATTTTTCAGGAAGCATGCCTTATGCCGGGGCGTTTAGTTCATATACTGAAAAAGTTCTTGTTCCTTATGTGGCAAAGATTGAAGAGGGACAAAATCTTATTATGGAATGTATGCAGGGCAAAGATGCTTCTGAAATAGCCGGAGGTGATTTTTCATTTTTCCTTTGTCCTCTGCCGAAAATTACCCTTTGCTATATATTCTATCATGCTGACGAAGATTTTTGCGCTTCGGCTACCTGCCTTTTTTCAAATAACGCTCACAGATTTTTACCATTGGACGCAATGGCAGACGTGGGAGAATATACTTCAAGAAAAATCATTCAAATTTTAGCTTGAATGAGTATGATTTTTTAAAGTGTGGAAAATTCACAGGTAAAGATGATGGCCTTTACAAAAATGATGAATATAAGTGTAATATTGTTCATAGCAATGGTGTTTTTATTACCTGTAAAATCGTATAGTGAAACCGGGCAGGTTGAAAATGATAAAGCCCGACAAAAATTGCTAAGAAGAACTGCCAATATTAGCCTCTGGCGACTTAAAGTTGTTATTGAAAGAGACGGATTCTACAGTGCGCGCGTTGCTCTAAATGTATGGCGCAGTAATGCAAAAGACGCAGGAACGTTCGATCAGAAAAAGTTTGATGAATTCAAAAAACAGATATATGAAAAATCCGTCGACAGCAATTTAAACTGTATTGAAAAAAAAATAATGAACGGAAACTATACGGATGCCGAAATATGCCTCTATTGGTGGAAAACGCATTCTATGGTGCTTGATATATTTGATCCTGTTAAGCATGATGAATTAAAAAAAATAATAAAAGAGGGTAAAGAGGAAAAGAAGCAACTTATAAAAACCAATGACGAAGGCACGAAATAGGATGGCGTCGTAGAAAGTCACATCTACTGTGTTGCAGCGGTTTTTCAGAAACTCGGCAGACTACATGTATTGTCTCGTCTCTGAAAAACCAATGCGCCTTGTATATGGAACTTTCTACTTAGCCATCGATGATACTTTTCACGAGTCTATCGAATAGAGAAAGCACGAAATAGATAATTTTCGTGTTTTCGGGATAAAAAAGTTTTTAACTTATCTGATAAATTGGAATTTTCGCTTAAAAGAGGATAACAGCCTGCATATAATAAGCAGTTTGGGCAGTTACAAAATGTTCAATTATGCTCAAGATCAAGGAAGGCACAAATTTTAGCCACAGGAATACATGTAGTATTTCGAGGATTAAATTTTAACCTGACTCAGATATTGGGCAGATAAGCGCGGACTTCGAAAGGGGACGTTTTTGAAACTGGCTCAATTTTATACATTAATTTTATCACTCCTCAATGCGTAGGCAATAATAATGCCGCATATAAAGGCTGAGGCCAGATTTACTGTCAGGGTTATACCCAGCATGACGAGGGCTACAAATAGCTCCTTTTTTTTCGTCAGGTCTTGTATCATTAAAGCCAGTTGAGCGCCTGCAAAGACAAGAAGAACACCCAGTATGGACATGGGAAGAAGGTTTAGTATAATGATGGCGTTCTGGCCGAGTAGAATCCCCAGAAGAACAAAAATGCTTCCGATCATTATATTGGCACCGGCTGTACGGGCGCCAAATCTATAGTTCGCCGCAAGTCCTCCTGCACCGTGGCACATGGGAATTCCACCCCAGATAAAACTTATGATGTCCGCAATGCCCTGACTGTTAGCTATGGATCGGTAGGTAGCCCTGTGAGCCCGCTTGCCGAAATACTCATGCATGAGATCAGTATTAGACAAAATAGCGTTTCCAATGGTCATGGGAAGTTGTGGCAAAACCAGAGCCGGAATGACCCACATAAGGTCACTTACGGCCGGCATGCCATAAGGAAATGGCATGGGTATGCTAAAACCGATTTTTAATTTACTAAACTCAACCGGTTTGCCCATAAGAAGGCCTATGAGTACACCTGCGGATATCACTACAACTGCTGCCGGAATCTTTCTGTTTTCAAGAAGTAAAAGGGTAAGCGCCATCCCGATAATACCAAGAATAATCCCTATGTTAACCGGTCCCAAGGACTGGATGGCAAGATTTGGATCAGGTTTTATCATAAATTCTAGGCCCTTTATCATTAATATTATCCCTACACCAAGCTGTACACCACGAATTGCACTTTTAGGAGTGTACCTGCCTATTATTTGAATGAGTCCGGTTGTACCCATGAAAAGGACGCAAATGCCCATCCAGAGGTTGGCAGAAATTATTTGAGTGGGCGTAAGACCCATGGCAATGGCATACGCTCCTATTACCTTCATGGGCTGGACAGGAACCGGCACTTTAAAATATATCCCTGCCATAATATAAAACAGGCCAACGGTCACCATAACATTGGTTACATTTAAGCCGTTTAATACAATCATGGCAATGGTAATGGGAAGTAAAGTGCCCAGATCCCCCAGTGACCCGGAAAATTCAAGGCGGTTAAATATAAAGGTTGGAAAGGCAGTTTTTGAGTCTTTATTTTCATTTTTTATTTCAGGCATATACTATCTCATGAATTTCTCGGGTTTGAGGGATTGAGTTTTATGTTTTAGGCTCAGGCAAGTGTCGAATCTATCTATATCATAAAAGGTTTCGCAAAAAGTGTCTTTCTGGTTTTTTAAGAAATTATCAAAGATGCTTGACACGCAAAAAGAAATTAATATATTACTAAAAAAGAATATAGTGACCTTTGAAAATTAAAATTTTGTAAAAATCTCAAATAGAGGGTTGCCAATGAAATCATTTATCAAGGTTATGAAGGCGCTTTCCGACCAGAATCGGGTTAAAATCGTTAAGATGCTGCAGCATAAAACCCTGTGTGTCTGCGAGCTGCGGGCTGCTCTGGAAATATCCCAGCCTAACGCATCCAAGCATCTGAAAATTTTAGAAGAAGCAGGTCTGGTCGATTATCGCAAAGACGGCTTGTGGGTCAACTACCATCTTGCAGCTGGAGCAAACAGTCCCTATGTAGCAAATATTTTGGGAAATCTCAAGTACTGGCTGGAAGATGATCCGGAAATTGCCAAATTGGTCGAAAAGATCCATTTTTTAAGCAGGGAAGAATTGTGTAAGCAATAAATTTTTTATTGGCTATATAACCGTATAATTATGTACGAATATAAAAATGTGATCACTTTTCAATCAAAAGATATATCAAATGAAAGAACGTAAAAAATTAATATGGATGATTGTGATTTTTCTGGCCAGTTATTACATACCATGGAGCCATCCCATCATTCGCCAATCCGGCTTTGAAGCGTTTATGATGCTGCAGGAATATGCACGTAAGCATGTTTTAACCTGTCTGATACCGGCTTTTTTCATCGCAGGCGCCATATCGGTATTTGTTTCCCAGGCTTCGGTTCTTAAATATTTTGGCTCCCAGGCAAAAAAAATTCTGTCTTATTCTGTTGCCTCTGTTTCTGGAACCGTTCTGGCGGTTTGTTCGTGTACGGTTTTACCTCTGTTTGCAGGCATTTATTCCCGTGGTGCAGGTGTCGGTCCGGCCACAGCCTTTCTTTATTCCGGTCCGGCCATTAATGTGCTGGCAATTACCCTTACGGCAAAAATACTGGGCTGGCAACTCGGAGTGGCACGGGCGGTAGGAGCAGTGGCTTTTGCCGTTATCACCGGTTTGCTCATGGCTCTGATATTTCGCAAAGACGATTTAGCACGAACGCAAGGGCAGATTTATTTGCCGGACGAGGAAGGCAAGAGGCGGACTCTATGGCAGGAAGCCTTTTTTATCCTCACCATGGTGCTGATCCTGATTTTTGCGGCTTTCGCGCGACCTGCCGAAGGTTCGACAGGATTGTGGGCTGCAATATTTGCGGCCAAATGGTATATATCCATAGCTTTGCTCATACTGCTGGGATTCATATTAAAGTCCTGGTTTACCAGGGATGAGTGCAAAACCTGGGTGGAATCGACCTGGGGTTTTATGAAACAGATTTTTCCTCT
>CAJHXW010000243.1_pt1 | contig 28459 bp, 20 predicted proteins | sample 9198581 | NCBI WGS metagenome assembly CAJHXW01 (sample SAMEA7708328, study PRJEB35096) | sediment metagenome | biome: marine neritic benthic zone biome [ENVO:01000025]; feature: sediment [ENVO:00002007]; material: shallow marine sediment [ENVO:03000034] sea grass bed [ENVO_01000059] ...
AAACCAATTATAATATTCTCGGTTAAGTTCTTTCTTTACGATCTCTTATATACGGGTTTTTCATCGTTTAAAACGGAATATATTTATGGGAAACAGTATAACAACGTAACCGCAATTACCATGGGCGAGCCACGCAGTTTCATAAGTACGTTATTGGGTAAGGGTGTGTCTGTTTTAAGAAAAACAATATTGTTTGCACTATCTTCATCCTGCCCCACCTGCATCCGGCTTATATTAATACCGTTTTTACCAAGTGTTGCGCCGATACTACCAATAGTGCCCGGAGACAACACCATCCTCTCAGCAAGACTTAAGAAAGGACCCAGCTTGGCAAGAAGTTCACCACATTATGGAGCGTTCACAGCATTAATAATTGTGCCGTTTTTCAAAAAAGCAATCATCTGTTCAGCCACGGCAACCGCCACATTAATCTGGGCTTCCTTTGTTGACGCACCCAGGTGAGGGGTGCAAATGACACGGTCGTGTTCAAAAAGCGGTGATAAACCAGGGGGTTCCTTTTCAAAAACATCGAGTGCCGCTCCGTAAACTTTTCCGGAGCGTAAGGCATCATTCAAGTCTTTTTCATCAACAATGCCCCCACGTGCACAGTTAATGAGCATTACGCCATCTTTCATCTGATCAAAAGCCGCCTTATTTATAAGACCGGTCGTGCTTTCAAGCTTGGGCACGTGCACCGTTACATAATCGGCTTCCCGGTATAGCTGCTCTATGGAAACGCTTTGAAAACCCGCCTTTTCGATCTGCTCATCAGGGATAACGGTATCATGTACAATCACTTTCATTTTCAGGCCTCGTGCACGATCTGCGACAACGGAACCGATTTTTCCAAAACCGATAACTCCCAACTTTTTATTGAATATTTCTCTTCCCTGAAGTTTTTTCTTTTCCCACTGACCTTGCTTTAAAGTGGCGGTTCCCGTTGGTATGTTTCTCGTCAGGGCCAACATCATGGCAATCGCATGTTCCGCGGTCGTTATCACATTCCCTCCCGGGGTGTTCATCACAACTATCCCTCTTTTTGTAGCCTCAGGGATATCGACATTATCAAGACCGATTCCCGCACGACCGACAACTTTGAGTTTTGCTGCTGTCCCAAGGAGGTCTTTCGTCACCTTTGTCGCACTTCTAATGACAAGACCATCGTAATCTCCGATAATGCCTTTGATCTCTTCAGGAGATAGTCCTGTGTTAACATCAACTTCAATCCCCTCTTCTTCCTGAAACATCCGGATACCGATTTCACCCAGATTATCGCTGACCAAAACCTTCATTCTTTTTTCCTCCTGATTTCTGTAAATTAAATTTTAACAATCCAACTTTATAAAGCCGTTTGGAAACCTGCTTTGAGCAAGGATTTTACCAGTTTTTATTGCAACCTTTTAATGAAGCTGAGCGATTAAATGCAAGCTGTCTGATTTCCGGGAGAAGCAAATTCAAATTCTTTCATTTTAGCAAAGCGAACTTAGAATTGGCCAACGGTGGTAAACAAAGCAAAAAATGGGTTTTTAAACAGCTTCCGGTTACCTTCAGTAATTCCATCGCGCAATATCAAATGGCTTTTTTTAATTCCGTATATTAGCTTTAACAACATATTATTTCAACTCGTTTTGTCAAGCTGTTTCAAAAGAAAAAATCTGCTATTTATTTGAGGGGTCTGGGAGTTTTTCAATCTCTGATCGGTTCGTCAGGGGGATCAACCATTCGCCCGTACAACCCTGAACAATTTAGTGCCGAACGATTTTTTGACAAAAAGAATGTTACCATGCCTATTGTTTCACCTTATTTTTTCGATACTGGATATAGGCATCTCGAAACGCCTCATACGGTTCAACAGCTGCCTCCTTAATAGCCTCATAATCTCCTAGGTGCATAGAAGTTTCGTTTATCTTATTGTAAGACCCGATTGCCACAGACGCTTCAAACGGTTTGACATAGCTAATCGGATTTAAAAATCGATCTCCGACCATCCCCACGGAATCGCGCAAAGTGGAAGGGCCGAGCAGAGGCCAGACCACATAAAAGCCGTTCCCAATACCATAAGCGCCAAGGGTCTGGCCCAGGTCTTCGTCACTGATATCAAGATTAAGGTATTTTTGGGCAGGATCGCCAAAACCAAGAATTCCCACCGTCGTGTTAACTGCAAAACGAGTAAGCTCGGTTCCACCGGCCTTTAATTTTCCCTGAAGAATACAGCTTGTCAGGCGGATTGGTGTAAAGATATTGCTAAAAAAATTTCTGACGCCGGTTCTGACCACACCCGGGATTACCCGTTTATATCCTTTGGCAACAGGTTTTAAAAACCAGAAGTACAACTTGTCATTGAAATGATACATTGCCCGGTTCCAAAAAGACAGAGGATCTGCCACCGCAAGTGCCTTTTCTTCAAATTCACTTTCAAATTCATCGAAATCCTCGTCTTTTTTTTCTGGATTTGACTGAGGTTCCATAAATGAAGGTATTTCCTGGTTTTGAGAAACAGATTTGGTAACCGGAGGATCAGAAGGCGGCAGGGATGTGTTGACCTTTTGGTGAGCACATCCGGATAATACCAAAAAAACGAGTGCATATATTAATAAAATTAGCTTCAACTGTCTTTTCATTGCAAGTTAAGTATTTCACCTTCAGTAAACTGTAATAGACCAGCGCAGACTTTAAAAATTACTACTCCAGTTTCGCGCCTTATTTTACATAAAGTGATTCCCTGATAGCGCGTAAAATAGAAGATCTGATATGAATCCCCTTAAAAACAAAGGTTTCACGACAAACAAAGAGTGTGAAACCTAAGTTATTATTTCTCAAAAGTTTTAAATTATCAAGGGCTAGATTTATTGTCAACGTCAATTTTTTTATTGGAAGCAAATAACAAAACCCGACAGGATGGTCAATCGCTGCAAGAAGACCTTCTTTAAGTTTTAAATTCACAGCACCGATTTTTAGACCATGTCCTTTGGCGTGGTTTCGGAAATTGAATAAAAATATCTATTGCAGAAATATTGGAAATTGCATATAGCTAAAATATAGCTACAAAATTCTTGACATAATTTTCAAATTACTGGTATGTTTAAAATAATTTTTTACATGAAAAAATACTATTTTTTCTAAACATGTTATTCAGGAGGATTGTAAATGGATTTTGCGTTATCAAAGGAACTCGAAATGCTGCGAAAAGCGGTACGGGAATTTATGACTAAAAAGGTTGCTCCTAATGTTGATGAATGGGATGCGAATCATTATCTGCCATATAAGGAAGCCATAAAGCCTATGGGGGAACTCGGCTTTTTCGGAACAGTTATACCTGAAGAATACGGCGGTGAGGAGATGGGCTGGCTTGCGGCGATGATCGTCACAGAAGAGATTGCAAGAATTTCAAGCTCTCTAAGGGTCCAGGTCAACATGCAGGTGCTTGGTTGCGCCTTTACTATTTATAAATATGGCTCTGAAGAAACAAAGAATAAATATATAGAAAAGCTTTGCACTGCCGAGTATCTTGGCGGATTTGGGATTACCGAGCCTGATGCTGGATCCGATGTGATGGCTATGACTTCGACAGCAGAAGATAAGGGTGATTACTGGCTTTTAAACGGTTCGAAGACCTGGATTTCCAATGCCAATTTTGCAGATGTAGTTATTTATTATGCGTATACTGATCAGTCAAAGGGTTCCAAGGGTCTCTCCGCCTTTGTTGTTGAACTGAAGAATTTTAACGGTATCAAGACATCCGGCCTGGATAAGATGGGATCTCATTCCTCACCGACCGGTGAAATTTTCCTTGATCACACAAAGGTTCCAAAGGAAAATATCCTGGGAAAACCCGGCGATGGTGCAAAAATTGTATTCGGCTCTCTTAACCAGACACGGCTTTCCGCCGCTGCCGGAGCTGTAGGGTTGGCACAGGCATGCCTGGAAGCGTCAGCAAAATATTGTAATGAACGAAAACAGTTCGGCAAACCGATCGGCCAGTTTCAAATGAATCAGGATATGATTGCCCAGATGTCAACGGAGATTGAAGCGGCACGGATGCTGGTTTACAAGGCAGCATGGGCAAAGGATCAGGGAAAGCTTAACAACGGGCTTGATGTTGCACAGGCAAAATATTTTGCAGGTGAAGCGGCCACAAAATGCGCCAACTATGCCATGAGGATTTTCGGGGCATACGGCTATTCCACAGAGTATCCAATAGCACGTTACTATCGTGATGTGCCCACCTATACCATGGTGGAAGGATCGGCCAACATCTGCAAGTGGATTATTGCTTTAGATCAGCTTGGTATTCGGAAAGCAAACAGATAGCTTTAGTATCTTGGTAACTTAATGACTGTTTAATCACAAAAGGAGCTTGTCTTGGATAAGGAGATTGCAGATAAAACTAAAAAGACCGCCGAACTTTATTTTAAAGATGTTAAGGATGAAAGGCCGTTTGAACTCTGGCGAGCCTTTGATAAAGATCTTGCAAAAGATCTTTCCCTGTTTATTACAGGCAGGATGTACGCCAGGGAAAAACTGCCCCATAAAACCAGGCAACTTATTACCGTTGCAACTCTGACGGTGCTTTCCCGCCTTGATGAATTGAGATTGCACATTCAGGCATCTTTGAATGTCGGCTGTACACCGGATGAAATCGCAGAAACAATATTTCAGACTTTCACCTATGGGGGAATACCGACAGTCAATTCAGCACTCAAAACGTTAAGATCTGTGCTTAAAGAAAAAGGAATGTGGCCTGCGGCAGATGAATCTTCATAAATTCGTCAAATCAGTATTTTAAAATTTCCGGGGCTTTGTTAAATGATTAACGAAAATTTAACAATTTAGGGTGCTAAAAAGAAGCCCGCTTTTCAAATAACTGAATGAATTAAATAAAATATACAAATAAATAATATCGGGAGTTATATACCATGAGACCTTATTTTGAAAAAATGACGGAATTTGGACATGAACTGAATAAAGGCCAGATTTTGAGCAGTGAAGAAAATGTTAAACAAATCAAGGAAGTAGAAGCTGGGATTAAGGAAGCTGTTGAAAAGGCTAAAACCGTTGGATTTCCCGAAGAAAAAATCAATGCCCGCGGTATGATGACTGTGTGGCAGAGACTTCGGTACCTGGTCGATCCGGGAACATGGTGTCCTTTGCACACCCTTTACAACCCTGCCGAAAACGAAGAAGGAACAACCAATGTTTTCGACGGGCTGGGAAAAATCTCAGGGAAATGGGCCGTTATTATAGGGTTTGACAATAAGCTTCTGGCCGGCGCATGGGTACCCGGACAGTATGAAAATATCCTGAGAGCCACAGATCTGTCAAAACGTCTCAATATTCCGCTGGTCTGGCTGGTAAACTGCAGTGGTGTAAAACTGACCGAGCAGGAAAAGTTCTATGCCAATCGACGCGGTGGCGGCACGACGTTTTTCCGGCACGCTGAACTGGAACAAGCCGGGATTCCCATACTTGCAGCAATTTACGGTACCAATCCCGCAGGAGGCGGATACCAGGGAATCAGCCCCACCATATTATTTGCCCATAAGAACTGCAATATTGCTGTAGGCGGCGGGGGAATACTAAGCGGAATGTCTCCCAAGGGACATTTCGATAAAGAAGGGGCCGAAGCTCTGATCTCTTCTGCAAAACAGTTTAAGGTCGAGCCTCCCGGTTCTGCCAAAATTCATTACGATGAAACCGGATTTTTCAGATATGTTTACGATGAAGAAACCCAGGTCCTGGACGGAGTGAAGGATTATATGAAGGACATGCCTGCATATAATCCTAAATTTTTTCGTGTTGCAGAACCCAAGCCCCCGAGATTTCCTGCTACAGACCTGTATCGACTGATCCCCTTTAACCAGAAACAGATGTACAATTTTGATGAGGTGCTGGCGCGCCTGGTGGATGGCAGTGAACACCTGGAATTTAGGCCCGGTTACGGTCCAGAGGTTTATACCGGATTATGCAAGGTTGATGGATACCTGGTTGGCTGCATCGGCAACCGTCAGGGCTTTCTGGGAGAAAATTATCCGGAGTATGCAGACTATCCCGGTATCGGCGGAAAGCTTTACCGCCAGGGGCTTATCAAGATGAACGAATTTGTGACCCTTTGCGGCAGAGACAGGGTGCCCATTGTCTGGTTCCAAGATACTTCAGGTATTGACGTGGGTGATATAGCTGAAAAAGCCGAGCTTCTGGGACTGGGACAGGCCCTTATCTATTCCATACAACAAACCGACGTTCCCCAGATGCTGGTGCTGCTTAGAAAGGGAACAGCTGCAGCGCATTACATCATGGGCGGCCCCACTGCAAACCGGCACAATGCCTTTACTCTTGGAATAGCGACCACGGAAGTTTATGTCATGCATGGTGAAACAGCAGCAGCGGCAAGCTTTTCGCGCAGGCTGGTTAAGGAAAAGGGTGCCGGCAGAGAACTGGATCCAGTAATAGATAAAATGAACAAAATGGCCCAGGAATATCACGATTACTCAAGACCCATATACTGCGCTCAGCAAGGCTATACTGATGAAATTTCAAATATGAGCGATATTAGAAAATATTTAGCCGCTTTTGCAGGGGCACTTTACCAGAATCCGAAATCTATCTGTCCGCTGCACCAGATGCTTTTGCCGAGAAGCATTAAGGGATAAATGAAACTCCCCGCAGAAAGCTGCGGGGTTTCAAAGCCAAATTGTTCCGTAGCCTCACCCTCCTTTGCTCAGGAGATCTAAGGTGCAGTTCGCCTTGCCATTCATTATTGCATTCGCTCTGGAGCCGGAACAAGGTATTCAAGCGCAGACGAATAAAAATCCACCCCTTTGATGTTGAAAAGAATTTAAAGAAATCAAGATGGAAAATCAGAAAAAAGTACAACACCTGGTGCAGTTGGATGCGAGTGTAGCCGGACCGCTGTTTATGCTGTCAGCAGCGTTATTGTTCACGCTGCTTAATCTTTTAATCAAGCTGCTTGGTCCGCAATTTACAGTCTGGCACATTGGTTTTTACAGGTTTTTCGGCGGGATGGTTGTGCTTCTTACTATTTTCGGGCGCCACAGAAACATATACAAAGGAAACAACATCCGCCTGTTGATCATCCGCGGGTGTACCGGATCAGTTGCGTTTGTTTCCATTATCACTGCGATTCGCCTGCTTCCGGTCTCCACAGCCTTAGTTATTTTCTATTCCTTTCCGGCTTTTGCCGCCATTTTCTCTTTTCTGATATACAAAGAACGCATCGGAAAACTTGAGATCAGTTGCATTACCGTGGTCTTGATCGGTATTGGGATTCTTTTTGATTTTCAGCTCACCGGAGGACTTTTCGGACCGATCATGGCTATTGTGGGCGGTATATTTGCCGGGTTGACCGTAACGCTGATCCGAACGCTGCGGGAGAAAAACGGCCCTGTAATCATCTATCTATACTTTTGTACCATGGGCGCATTGGTGACCCTCCCTATGTTTATCACACACCCTATATTACCGTCCACACCTATTGAATGGGTTATGATTCTTGGAATTATCCTCGCTTCAGTAATGGCACAGCTTCTGATGAACCAGGGCTTTTTCTATTGCAGTGGATGGGAAGGCGGGGTGTTTATGTCCAGCGAAGTGATCTTCACCGCCATAGTTGGCATTGCCTTTTTGGGAGATCCCGCCACCTGGCGCTTCTGGACCGGGGGACTCATGATTTTCGGTAGTGTGGTAGCCTTGAATAGGTTAAAGGCCAGCGATAAAAAAGTTCCAAACCTTAAATAGGCGGTGGCTGTTCACAGTTTGAAACTTGAAATTAGAAAGTAGAAATTCGGAAGGGTTGAAACTCGGCCGAAATTGAATGCGTCAATCAACAGCACAAAGGCATGAAGGTCGAATTTTCAAGTCCTAATGTCAACGTTCCGTGAACGGTTAGACATTTTCCTAATCATGAACCACACGGTTGTCGGAATGAAGAGGATCCCAAGCAGGAGTGCGGAAAACGCCAGCCATGTAACGTAAGTTCCCCGTTTGAGAATCTTGACCGGGTTCAAGCTGGCTTCGATTACATTTCTGCCTAATTTATGTCGGTATTTGTCAGGGACATTTGGCAGTCTATCACCATCGGCATCCGGAAAGCTTTTGATATACTCCATAACAGCCTTCCACTCCTTAAGTTCCTGAATTCCAGATTCTTTTTTGTCCGAATCCAGACGCATGGTTTTTAGATCACCGATGGAATTCCCATCGCGATCTTTGGGAATAATATCAAGAATATGCCAGGTAAAGTCTCCGATGATCTTCAAAAACGTTGCGTTGTAAATATCGACCCCGACCCTAAGCAGGTTTCGATTTGATTTTGAATAATCCAGTTTATGATAACCTTTTTTTTCATCTCCAATGCGAATTTCAGTAATCCGGTCGAATATCATACGATACGGGTTGTAAGTAAACTGCACCCCTGATACTTGCAGAAAATAATCACTGCCCTTCAACGGATAGATGCTGGTAAGGACCTCTAAGGCCTTCTTTAATTCCGACGGATAAACGTAAATAGTAATCAGCGGGTAGCCCATGGTTTCGGCATCATCAAAGCCGATTCCAAGAGGTGTGGCACGGAATACATCACACACCGCAATTTGCCCGGTTTTTCCCTTGACAATCGGATCCCGAATCACACCGTTGGAAATGATAGAGACCACAGCTTTACTGGCAGGATCGGCAGGATCATATTCGTTCTTGTTGATATACCACCTTATGGAATCTGCAATGAGGTTTCCCAGGTTCGATTCCTCGGTTTTAAGGTAAAGATCAAAATCCGTTTCAGCAATAATCTTTTTGAAGGCAAGACCTTCTTTAGCCAAAACCTGGCGGTTAATGTCAGCCTTAAACGTTTCAATTTGTTCGCAAACTTCAGTATCACCCTTAATCTGATCATCGATATCCACCAGCTTGTAATTTTCAAGGAAAACATGACGATCATTATATACGATATCCATCACACCCAGTTGCTTTCCGTATTCCCATGCCTGAACAATAATCGTATTGTTGACCAGTATCGCCCTTTCGATTTTCGTGTGGGTATGACCGCTTATGATGATATCAATACCGTCAACCTCCCTAGCCAGGATTTCATCTTCCGAACGTTTTTTATTTTCCCATAGCCCGCTGTGAGACAGACAAATCACCATATCAGTCTTTTCGGTGTCCCGAAGAACCTTAACCATCCTTTGTGCTGTGGTGATCGGATCATCAAAGGTAACCGGAGATGCAAAGGGAGCTACTTCGGCGGCGTTTTTTCCCATTATTCCAAAAATACCGATCCGAAGTCCTTCTTTTTCCAGCACAAGATACGGCTTAACAATTCCACGGGCAAATATCTTCTCCAGAGAATCATCTTTATTGCTTTCTTGACTGAAAACAGCGTTGGAAAGAACGATCGGCGGGATCTGCCTTAAACGATGGGCGGTACTTAGTATTCGCGCAAGTCCATCGGGTTTCAAGTCAAATTCATGATTGCCCAGAGTGACAGCATCATATCCCATCATGCTCAAAAGTCTCAATTCAAAAGAGTGTTCTCGACTGAGCATATGAAACAATGATCCCATCAAAAAATCACCGGCATCGAGAACCAGCACCGGATTTTTACGATTTTGCTTAACTGCCTTGATAACGGTTGCAATTCTGGCAAATCCGCCGATGGTTTCGTCGTTGCCGGTAACAAAAGGGGTATAGGCAATATTTGGAGGCGCCCCTAAAAAATGAGAATGCAGGTCATTTGAATGAATAATTGTCAATGCCTTTTCAGCCGCTATGACTGGTTGATGTATCATTATCAGCAAAAACGGTATGAGGTAAATTAGAAATCGTTTCATTCAAAATCCATTACTTTTTTATTTTGTGATTTTTATCACAATAAACCCGATTTTACTTCGTTTTATCAGAAGATGGATGGTTTCTCCTTTTTTAATTTTTTGCATCTTTTTATGGTAATCATTCAATGCGGAAACCGGCCTGCGATTAATTTCCTTTATAAGATCTCCATGACGAACTCCAGCAAGTTCTCCTTTACTGCCAGGTTTGACATTAGTGATAATTACACCCTTTTCATTTTCATCATATCCCAATTGCCTTGCAATTTCCGATGTCAGATCCGAGGCCATCAGACCTAATTCGTCAGAACCTCCGGTTTCTTTTCTGGCAAGAGATTCGTCATCCTGTCTTTTGGCAATTTTTATATAAACCGTTTTTTTCTTGCCATCTCTTATTAAAGATATGGAGGTCTTTTTCCCGACAGCAATACCTGCGATTGTACTGGAAAGTTCACGGGCAGTGGGAACCGGTTTTCCATCTATTTTAATGATAATGTCTTTAGCCTTTATCCCACCTTTGTCGGCAGGATCTCCCTTAAAAACGTGAGTGACTAAAACGCCTTTTTGATTCTTAACCTTGTAGTATTCTGCTAGTTCAGGTGTCAGGTCTTGGATACCTACACCCAGCCAGCCGCGTGTCACTTCACCGCTCGTTTTTAGCTGGGCAATAATTCCATGCGCCAGATTAATCGGAATAGCAAATCCGATGCCCTGACCGCTTGCGATTATCGCCGTATTAATACCCACGACCTCGCCTTTCATATTAAGAAGGGGCCCTCCGCTGTTTCCAGGGTTGATGGAGGCATCCGTCTGAATAAAGTCGTCATATGGGCCAGAACCAATGATACGACCCTTGGCGCTGACGATTCCTGCTGTTACGGTCTGCTCAAGTCCGAAAGGACTTCCGATGGCCACCACCCATGTGCCCACTTTTAGCGCGTCCGAATTGCCAATTTTAAGGGGAACCAGATCCAAAGATTCGGTAATCTTAATAAGGGCCAGATCGGTCTTTGGATCACGACCGACTATCTTTGCATCAAACTCTTTTTCATTTGCAAGTTTAACCTTTATCTGGTCTGCATTTTCTACCACATGATTGTTTGTAACAATATACCCTTTTCGGTCGATAATGAAACCAGATCCTAAACTGCGCTGTTTAAATTCCCTTTGCGGGTCCTGACCTTGAAATGGCCCGAAAAAGTCCTTAAATGGATCATTATTACCAAAGGGTTTTCCAAAAAAATGTCGAAAGACACGTCCTCCCCCTTTTACAATTTTTACCGTCCGGATATTCACCACTCCTGGTTTGGCCTTTTGTGCCAAATCAGTAAAATTCATCGGAATCATGGTGCCTTGAACAGGGGTTTTTGATATGGCTGCATTGGGTGCAAATCCCCATAAAAGTCCTGCAAAGGATAAAATCATAATATATACCGCTAATTTTTTTACTATTTTCATTTTTTACCTCCGTAAACCTGGTTAATTTCAACCATAAACCGAATGTGTTTATACCTGAATCTTGCTCATTATAGTAATTCTCATAAATATGTTCCGTTTTAAATGAGGAAACTGTTTGAGTGTATTTAAGATCGTTAAGAAAGAACTGATGTGCCATATTGCCAATTGGTTAGTATTATTTCTGGTACTTCAATCAATTATAATATGCCCGGTCTGTTTTTTCTTTACGATCTCTTATATACGAGTTTTTCATCATTTCAAACGGAATATATTGATGGGAAACAGTATAAAACCTCTAACTGGTGAAAAATTCAAGTCATGATAATCAATTTTATCACTTTTTGTAAAATGTCAATTATGGTGGTCTTGTAAAAAGTAAAAAACAACTTTTTTGCGAAACGCTTTAACTATTTGACAAAATTAATAATGACATTGGTCTACAACCTAAAACTTAACACCTAAAACCTCATGAATTCGTAAAAAACTTTAATCGCCGGATGGCTAAGTCAAAAGACTCATATACAAGGCGTAGCGGTTTTTCATAGACGAGACTATACCCATAGTATGTCAAGTTCCTGTAAAATCGCTACAACGCAGTAGATGAGACTTTTGACTTCGCCATCGATTATAATGTGGCTACAGCGTCCTTGGTTGTGTTTTTTACCCTGTACATTGTTTTATCTGCTAAAATAAGAAGATCTTTGATTGTCCCGGCATCCTCAGGGTACATGGCAATTCCCAAACTGGCTGTGACCTTGACAGGCCGGGATTCAGATTGCAGGTATGTCGTTTCTCTGATTGCAGAAAGAATTTTTTCACTTAGTTTTTTTGCCTTCCTTTTATTTCTGCCCGGTAGAATAATAATGTATTCATCCCCTCCGTATTTAACAAGGATATCCTTTTTTGAAAGATGGTTGGTAATGGTCTGTCCAAGTTCTTTCAACATCTTTGTGCCGAGCAGGTGGCCATGCAAATCCACAGCCGTCTTAAAATTATCTATGTCAACAAACACAACTGCAAATTGACGGTTTTGGCGGCAAGAATTTTCAACAAGCTCTTCAAGAATATTGTGGAGATATCTTGCGTTATAAAGACCGGTATATTCATCTGTCAAACTCATATGTTGAATTTTGGCAAATAATCGCGAATTTTCAATGGCAATGGCTGCATAGTCTGTAAGAATTGTAAGAAAGGGAAGATAATTTTTTTCAAATAAAGCGATATTTTTAACATTGACGATTTCGATAACGCCAAGGATCTTCCCATGAATTTTAAGAGGAACGCAGATAATCGATTTTGTTTTAAACCCGGTAAGTTGATCCACTTTCCTGCTGAACCTGGTATCATCTTTAACCTCCGATAGAAACACTGGGATGCCTGTCCGAACTACTTGTCCTGAAATACCTTCACCCGGTTCCAGTCGGACTCCTTTAATGAGATCACGATTAATACCGACGACGATATCAAAGGTTAATTCTCCGGTTACTTCATTTTTTAAAAGAAGCGACCAGTTCTGAGCCTCAATCAGTTTACTGACTTTTACCATGATAAGTTCAAGTATCTGCTTTAAATCAAGTGTGGAAGTTAAGGTTTTTCCAATTTCCACACATGCTAAAAGCGCATCGGTATAATGTGAATGTTCATTTTTATCGGATTTGTCTTTATTCATATTTTTCTCCGGAGTTGACTTCGCTGCAAAAGCAGGACTAAGTTAAACCTTTGACGACAAAGAAGTAATGAATTGAAACATTTGTGTCAATAAATAAAAGATGCAGGTTTAATATTAACTTGACATGCAAGAAAGAAATAATATATTATTTCCGTAAAAAGAAAGGATCTTTAGGAGGAAGTAAAATGCCGGTTTATGAATTTGAATGCCCAAATGGAACAATAACAGAAAAGCTGGTTCGAATGAATACCAAAGAGATTACGTGCCCAAAGTGCCATCAGAAAGCAAAAAAGATTATTTCTCCGTGTACCTTTGAATTGAAAGGTAGCGGATGGTATGCAGACGGATATTCATCAAGAAAACACTCAAAAACAAAATAGAAAATTAAATTTTAAATACAACAAACAGTTCATGGGATCATCAGATGGTGATCCCATTTTTGTTTGTAAACATTTACCGGCACCGAATCTGCACGTGCTCAGGGCAACCGGCATAGCAGATGGTCACGCACATCTGTAGCACCTATAAACGGCTACAGGATTATAGTCATTCTCATAAATATGTTCCGTTTTACGACGCCATCATCCCTGCTTGACACACAAACCTCATTTGTCTATACTTGCCTTCATCTCAATTCATATACTTTAATCCTATGGACAATTCATCTTTAAAAGCAATTTCCCCTGTCGATGGCCGTTATCAGAAGGTTGCCGAAAAATTAAGCGACTACTTTTCTGAAGGTGCTCTGATAAAATATCGTGTATTTGTTGAATTAGAATATTTTATTGCACTGTGCAACATACCGCTTCCTCAACTGGAAGGCTTCGATAAAGATTTAACCGGATCTGTGCGGTCTATTTATAAAAATTTTTCCGATAATGATGGTATAAAAGTTAAAAATATCGAAAAGGTAACCAATCATGATGTTAAAGCCGTAGAATATTTTCTTAAGGAAAGATTTGATGAACTCGGACTTGCTCAATATAAAGAGTATATTCATTTTGGGTTAACATCACAGGATATTAATAATACAGCCATTCCTTACTCTTTGAAAAAGGCATATTTTAATCTTTTAAAACCTGTCCTTGATGAGGCAATAGATGCCCTTGTTAAAAAAGCTGTTGCGTGGAAAGATGTTCCCATGCTCGCCCGAACCCATGGACAGCCGGCATCACCGACAAGCCTGGGTAAAGAAGTTTATGTTTTTGTTGAAAGGTTATTAAACCAGGTCTCTCTTTTAAAACAAATTCCTTTTTCAGCTAAATTTGGTGGTGCAACAGGTAATTTTAACGCTCATCAGGTTGCTTATCCCGACGTTGACTGGATTGCATTCGGAGATCATTTTATTAAGGATATTCTTGGACTTGAACGCTTAAAAGTTACAACTCAGATCGAGCACTATGACAACCTGGCTGCATTTTTTGACAATTTAAAACGGATCAATACCATATTTATCGATTTAAATCGGGATATCTGGTCTTATATTTCCATAAATTATTTTAAACAAAAACTTAAAAAAGGGGAAGTCGGATCTTCTACTATGCCCCATAAAGTCAATCCTATTGATTTTGAAAATTCAGAAGGCAACCTGGGTATTGCCAATGCCCTGTTTGAGCATCTTTCGGCAAAACTGCCTGTTTCAAGGCTGCAAAGGGACCTGACCGATTCAACTGTTACAAGAAACATCGGTGTACCTTTTGCTCATACATTTATTGCTCTGAAATCATTTTTAAAAGGTTTTAGCAAATTATTGCTTAATGAAAAAATAATTCGCGATGATCTACAAAGCAACTGGACGGTTGTTGCTGAAGCAATTCAAACCGTTTTACGCCGTGAGGGATATCCCAAGCCATATGAAGCATTGAAAGAGCTAACCCGAACGAATACGCACATTGATCAAAAAGAAATAACAAAATTTATTAAAACCCTTGATGTCAATGAAGATGTTAAAAAAGAATTAAATAAAATTACTCCGGACAATTATACAGGGGTTTATCGTTTTTAAGTTTATGTGTTTATAACTCTGATCGGCTCGTAAAAAATCATCCCTCTTACACTCTCTTGCCAGTCGAGCTAAAATGGACATTATTACGACGCCATCAGTCTTTGCTGTCCCGCTTCGGATTTGCCGTTGTTTTAAACCCAGTTTTGAATGAGCCGCATGGTATGCTTTGAAAACGAAAAATTAAAAAATGAAAAGAATAACTGCTCTTATCGAAGCAAGACCGTTTTGTATATTTGACAGCGGCCCAATGGAAAAACTGAAAAAAGAAGGGATAAATATCATTGATATGCGAGGCTCCGGTATCGATGATGCGAAATTCATTGAAGCCTTGAAAAATGTGGATGCCGTTGTGTGTGGCAACGATCTCCTGGTTAATGACGAAATGCTGGATATGGCGCCTCGTCTGAAAGCAGTCGCCAAGATGGGGGTGGGACTGGATACTGTCGATATTAAAGCAGTTTCCAACCATAATGCAATTGTTTTTAATACACCTGGAGCAAATAACCAGGCTGTGGCTGATCACACTTTTGGCCTTATTTTAAGCCTGGCCAGAAAAATTGTTCTTTGCGATAAAAGTCTTCGGGACAAACGCTGGGAACATACTAAAATCATAGGTATCGAAATCTGGCAAAAAACCATTGGGTTAATCGGACTGGGCGCCATCGGCCAGTGTGTAGCATTAAGGGCAAAAGGTTTCCAGATGAAGGTTGTGGCATACGACCCCTTCTGGCCTGAGGAATTTGCCGAAGAACATGGTATCGAAAAAATCAAGATCGATGATTTGCTGAAGACCTCCGACATTGTCAGCCTTCACCTGCCTCTGACTGAAGAAAATAGGGGAATGATTAACGAAAAGACCTTACAAAGCATGAAACCCACGGCACTGTTCATCAATGCAGCCAGAGGTGAAATAGTAAATGAAAAAGATCTTTATAATGCTTTAAAAGATAATGTGATTGCTGGTGCAGGACTTGATGTTTTTGAAAATGAACCTCCGACAGACTCACCGCTTCTTATGCTTGATAATGTGGTGATGACACCTCATGTTGCCGCATTCACCCGTGATGCGATGAACAATATGTGCACAGATATTGCCAATCAGCTTATTGAATATGCTAAGGGAAATAAACCTGCCTATATTGTCAACCCGGAAGTTTTTGATCGGATGAAGACCTGATCGTCGTACTGTTTCGATGAACTTGAAAAAGTCTTTGAATAAACGTCGGATGGCATCATTAAAAGCTTCATATAAAAGGTGTATTGGTTTTTAAGAGACGAGACTATACTGTTTCCCATAAATATATTCCGTTTTAAACGATGAAAAACTCGTATATAAGAGATCGTAAAGAAAGAACAGACCGAGCATATTATAATTGATTGAAGTATCAGAAATAATACTAACCAATTGGTAATATGGCACACAAGTTCTTTCTTAACGATCTTAAATACACTCAAACAGTTTCCTCATTTAAAACGAGACATATTTATGAGAATTACTATATACATTCAGTATACCGGGTTTGTCAAAAATGCACCAACATAGTGGATGAGACTGTTTACGACGCCATCAATTCGTACAGCTGTCTTGCGGATCGAAAAGGGGAAAGTTTGTTGAAATCAAAGGGCGTAATTAAAAAATATTTTCCGGCTTTGTGGATTGTTGCAAGCTTCATATCATGCTCAACCACTCCACCACCTGCGGTTGTAAATGGAACCTATATCAATCCTGAATTTGGATTTTCAGTTAAAATACCAAGTGGCTGGGTGAATTCTACACCAATCCCGCCGTGGGTTCTTGAAGAAATACCTCCTTTGGAAAAAATTAATCTAAAATTTATGTTCACAAATACCGAACCTCAACTGGGAATAATGAGCAAAGGACGGATCCTTGCCTCATGCCGCAGGCTTGAAGTTCCATGGCAAAAATTCCTTTTGACCTGGGATAAAGAAAGAAGTATCTTAATTAAAAAACTTGAAATTAAAAAAAAGCACGCAGACAAAGAATCCAGCTTAAAGAAATATTCTTACCGGACTTATAGCCGATCAAAAGATTCCTGTATTATGCCTGCCTGTTATGAGGAGATAGATGCATATCATTTTAAGCTGTTAAGAAAATGTTTTTATTACAAATGCAGTGATCAGATGGCATGCAAAATAATTTTTTATGCCATTTCAACGCCTGGAATGTTTAATATAAATTCACAGGCTTACGGAAAAATGATTCAGACGTTCACATTAATCAACAAGAAGTATTAACGGAGAAATCCCCGTGCACAAAAAGCCATTTATTATTTATTTATGTTTGATTGGTTTATCAATCTTAGTCTCCGGCTCAGGCTGTGTACCAAAAATGAAATATTCTCAACTTAAAGCCAGCTTGCAACGTGCCGAAAAACAGGCTGCGCATGATAAAAAACAGTTAAAAGAGCTCGAAGATGCTCAAAACATGTATGAATATCAAAAAAAAATAAACACCCAACTGGCAGGGAGAATAGAAAAGCTTGAACTGGAAAATAAAAAACAACAATCGGTTATTAAACTCCAGAAAGAAATCATAAGCCTTCTTGATGATACAAAGAAAACCATTGAAACCAGCCTGAAAGATCAAATTGCAAAACAGGAAATTGAAGTTGTGAATATGGAAAACAAACTGAAAGTGATCTTTATAGATAAAATCCTTTTCGATTCAGGCTATTCAAGCATTAATAGCGGCGGGAAAAAGTTGCTTTTGAAAATAGCAGGTTTTCTGAGAGACAATAAAAAGCAAAATATTATGATAAAGGGACATACCGACAACGTTCCTTTAAAGACAAGGTTAAAAAAAAGATTTACCAGTAACTGGGAATTGTCAACCGCTAGAGCTGCAGCCATTGCCAGCTTTCTTGTAAAAAAAGGAGGTCTGGATCCCAAACGGCTTTCTGCCTGTGGGTACAGCTACTATCGACCTGTTGCCCCAAACAATACAGAAAAGGGTCGCCGACAGAATAGACGCATAGAGATCATCCTGATCCCTGTAAACTAAGGCCTTTGAAAAATGATAATTTTTATTCGAGTTCAAGGAAGGCAATCCGCCAAAGGTGGATCAACCACATATATATATTGAATATTTTCAAGATTGGAATTGAGCCTAACGCAAAAATCGGGGAGATAAGCGCAGACTTCGAAAAGTACTGTTTTTCAAAGGTCTCAAAGTGAAAAGATGACTTTCACCTATGATGAAGGTAGATAGATATTGAATGTACTGCCGTGCCCTTTTTTGCTGGACACCTTAATTATTCCCCTGTGGTTTGTTATTATGCTGTAAGTTAATGCGAGGCCAAGCCCGGTGCCTTTGCCGGCTTCTTTTGTGGTAAAAAAAGGTTCGAATATTCTTCCCATTATCTTCTTATCCATGCCAACGCCTGTGTCGGTCAAAGAAATGTTTACATAATTTCCACCAGTCACTTTAAACGGCTCACAAAAATCGTCATCTAGCCTGACATTTTCTGTTTGAAGGTAAAGATCGCCACCTTTAGACATGGCATGCCATGCATTAACATAGAGATTAATCAGAACCTGCTCGATCTGGTTTTTATCAACTTTTACATTCCAGACATCTTTTTGGAGTTTTTTGTGAAGTTTTATCTCTTTCCTGGCACGAGTAAACATTTTGGAGCTCGATTCTATAATATCATTAAGACATATTGACTTGAGCTTATATTTTTCTTTTCTGGAAAAGCTAAGAAGTTGTTTTGTAAGGTTTCCTGCAGTTGTAATATTGTTTTCAATTTCCGTAATATACTTATATTGTGGTTCATCAGTACTTATATGCATTCTCATTATAGAAATACTACCCTGGATACCCATTAGCATATTATTAAAATCATGGGCGATACCGCCGGCTAGTGTACCAATGGCTTCCATCTTCTGGGCATGAATCAATTGGGCTTCCAGCAGCTTTTTTTCCTGCTCAATACGCAACTGCATAGTAATATCCAGGATAAGCGCTACCGTTTTTACTTTTCCATTTGAATCCTCAAAGCGATTCGCCCTGATTTTCACGGATTTTTTTTCACCGTTTTTACAGATAATATCGTATTCATTATAAGAAGCATTTTTTTCATTACGCTGCTGATCCAGCAAATGGTCCGGAGTCGGTATTGCATTTTTATCAGCCAAATATTTTCTGAAATCACTCCCTTGTATTTCTTTGAGGGAATAACCTAAAATTTGGGGCAGCACACTGTTTGCATATAGTATGATAGAATGATCATCAATAACCATAATCCCATCGCGGGAGTTCTCCACAACAGATCGATACCGCTCCTCACTTTCCCGAAGAGCATTTTCCGCTTCAAGGCGTTTGCTGATATTTCTTGCTACATTCAGGATAACCTTTTTTCCCCTGTATGTAATTGGCCTGGAATGAATTTCAACAGGAATGCAACTTCCGTCGGTTTTAAAATGGCAGGTTACAAGAGTTATTTTATCTGGGCGCGAACTCCCGGTTTTGCTATCAAGCTGTTTGATAATCATTTCAGCTTCTTTTTCAGGAATAATAGCGGAAATGTTTAAGCTAAAAAATATGTTGGGCGTATATCCTAATTGTGAATAAGCCGCTTCATTCGCTTCAATAATATTCCCTTCTTTATTAAAAATATAAACCGCATCATCTACATTTTCCAAAAGTTCCTTATAACGGGATTGCTCCTGTGCATCTTTCAGATTTGCGAGCATAAAATTAAATGCCTGAGATAATTGGTTGAATTCCCAGTAATTTTTGTCATCATTTTCAAAAAGCGGTTCTTTATTCTCTTTTGATATCAAAATAGCCTTTTGCGTCATTTCTCTTAAGGGCTCCACCATTTTCTTGCTTAGAAAGAATGACATGATAAGTGAAGCTGCCAGCACGGAAAAAGAAAATAATCCCATTATAAATGTAACTCTTCTTTTTTCGCGTGTAAGGCTTTCTTTGGATGATAGAAAAAATAGACTATCAGACCCTTTTATTTCAGATAAAACAACATTGGACCCTAAAGAAATGAACTCTGATTTTGCAAATGAGCTGCTAAGATTTACCGATTCTATAGGCAAGGCATCTTTATTATTCAGACGGAAAAGACGATCGGAGTTGACCATGGCGATATCGCCATCCACTGTCTTATGTATTTTTTCGATCAATTTTTTATCTTGTGTCATATCATAGAAGGCATAGACGGTCCCCATATGTTTTTTCAGGTGCATGACAGGGGCTGAAAACCACCAGATTAATTGTAATCTGTTTCCATCTTTTAAAATTTTACCTTCAGGCGACTTGGTGGCAGCGAAATTGATTGCCCTTTTAGATATCCCTGAATATTGATCAGGGAAGAGTGTTTTTCCCTCGGACTTTTTCACGAAATAATAGACTCCGCCTTGGGACGGATAAAATTGTGTTATCCTTTCCCTTAGCTGCGACTTGGCTCCAAGCATTAATGTCACCCGGAGAGTATTGTCCAAGCTGAGGTTTTTTAAAATGTCTTTTATATCTGCAATCCGATTATTTAAAATAATCTCGACTTGCCCTCGTTGGGCGCGCAGTTTTTTATAAAATTCCGATTCTACTCTTGCACCGAAATATATATGCAGGGCTACCAGAATAACAACGACAGATACTGTAACCAGAATAACATAAGTTGCTATCAGGTATGTGGAAAAACGTTTTTGGTTCTTATGATTCAACTGTTTTTTCCTAAAAATGTACAAAGCTTGAATTAATAATAATTTTATAGTATTGTCTTATTATACAATAAATCAGCAAGACTCAATAGAAAATATCAAAAATTTCATAACCCTTCAATTTAATGAAGAGATTCGGCCATGCAATGCATCAGCCTAAAGATTGAAGAATAAGTTCGAATAAGCGGGGGACACGTAACGTGCAGAATAAAAAGCAAAATCGTAAAAACATTTTAGATTCGATGATGCTGGCTGCAATTTTTATAGCCACAGCTTACTGGATTCTTGATTCTATTTTAAATATATTCTTTTTCAATAAATATAATATTGTTGCTGAACTGATCGGAGCTGATTTATACAACATTTATATTCGAATTGTAGTTTTATGCCTTTTCATTATTTTTGGTTCCCATGCACAGACATCCATAAACAAATTTAGGCAGGCTCAAAAATCTCTAAAGGAAGGAGAGGAGCGATACCGGACCTTATTCGAGTATAATCCTATTGAAACAATCACCGTTGATCATAATGCCCGGGTGACTGGGTATAACCTGGTAAAAGCTAATTCCGGTGACAAGGTGCCTAAAATTGGGGATATAATGTATAAAGACTATGCCGGGAAACACAATATTGATATGTATAACGAGTTAATGGAGTGTATGAAGTCCAATATATCCAAAGAGTTCCCTGAACAAAACTATAATGGCATTGTTCTTTATATAAGAATCGCGCCTTTTTCAAAGGGCGCAATCATAACTGCCCTTAATATTACAAAACAAAAGCAGCTTCAAACACAGCTCCAGCAGGCAAAAAAGATGGATGCAATCAGCACCTTAGCAGGCGGAATTGCTCATCAGTTTAATAACATTTTAAGTGGGATAACCGGCAATACCGAACTTTTGCAGATGGAATTTTCGGGCAATAAAAAAATCAATAAATATAGTGAGCGTCTATTTGGTTTAACCCGTCGCATGACCCGTTTGACCAGCCAGTTGCTGGCCTATGCAAGAGGTGGAAAATACTTAGAGAGACACTTATCCATAAGCGACCTTGTGAAAGAAACACTCCTTTTACTCAAACACAGCATGGATCAATCAGTAAAAGTGGTTATAGATTTAAAAAAGGATATTCCGATTATTAAAGCTGATGCCACCCAATTGCAAATGGTTTTTTCTGCTGTTATGAACAATGCAGCAGAAGCGATAGAAGAATCGGGTTCTATTCGGGTTTCACTTCAAAAAAAAGATGTTGATGACAAATATGCCGTGCAGCATCCGGGTCTTAAAGTCGGACAGTATGTCCTGCTTACAGTGGAAGATGACGGTAAAGGTCTTGACAGGGAAACAAAGGAAAGGGTTTTTGAACCGTTTTTTTCCACAAAGCTTCAGGGACGCGGACTTGGCATGGCTGCATCATATGGCATTATTATTAATCATGGCGGCTGGATCGAAATTGATTCGGAACCGGATAAAGGCACAATCGTGAGTATTTACCTGCCTGTCTCTTCTGACACTGATGAAATTTTATTAAGAGAGGAAAAAGAAATAACTGATATTTCAAAAGGTGAAGGGACGATACTTATTATAGATGATGAAGAAGAAGTCCTGGTTACAAGCCGTTTGGTCCTGGAACACCTTGGTTACAAGATTTTAACGGCGAAAACCGGCATGGAGGCAATTGACATTGCTGAAACTGCCGTAGAGGAAATTGATCTGGCTGTCCTCGATATCGGTCTGCCTGATATGATGGGTGACAGGGTGTGTTTGAAGATTCAAGAACTTCGACCGAACATAAAGGTCGTTGTTTCAACCGGGTATATGCTTGAAGACATTACTGATGATATGAAAATAAAAGCTCAGGGCTTTATTCAAAAACCGTTTTCAATGTCAGAGATGGCAACGAAGTTAAAAGAGGTGCTGGGTGATCAATAGACAGATATTAAACAAATGTTGGACTTAAATTTCATACCTGATGTCAGAAATAATGTCAGCAATCGCTTTGCAATCCTTCATACCGTTGTAAAATTATCACTAATTTTACCATGTATCTTAGCAGCTGCCGGATGCTCTTTTATCATTTCGAAAACTACCGGCGATCTCGTCAGTAATCTGTCTGCAGCCATCCTTAGTAATGATGACCTGGCAACAGTGGAAGCAGGAGGGCCTGCTTACCTTTTGATGGTTGACGGGTTGGTGCAAGGAGAACCTGACAATGTTTTATTGCTTTGTTCGGCTGCAAAGTTATATACTGCTTATACAGCTGTTTTCATTAAAGATAAGGATAGAGCGAAAAAACTGACCAATAAAGCGATAAGCTATGCTTTTCGCGCTGCTTGTGCGCGCAGACCTGAAGCCTGTTCACTCCGCAGCGGCAGGTACCAGACTTTTGTAGATATCATAGCAGGAATGAACGCTAATGATGTGCCGGTATTATATTCTCTTGGAGAAGCCTGGGCCGGCTGGATTCAGGCACACAAGGACAGTTTAATTGCTATTGCCGAACTTTCGCGCGTTGAAGCAATTATGAAGCGTATTGTTGAGCTTAACGAGTTGTACGAAGATGGGGGTGCTCATTTTTACCTGGGCGTATTTGCAACATTACTCCCGCCGGCACTGGGAGGTAGAGCTGAAGAGGGACGCAACCATTTTGAGCGAGCCATTGAAATTTCAGGTGGTAGAAACCTGATGGTGAAAGTAACATTCGCCAGACAATACGCCCGCCTGATGTTTGACAGAAAGCTGCATGACCGGCTGTTATCTGAAGTCTTAAAAGCCGATCCCAACTCACCCGGCTACACTCTTATCAACACTTTAGCCCGACAAGAGGCGCAGGAACTCCTTGATAGTGCTAACAATTATTTTTGATGGCGTCGTAAAAAGTCCTATTTACTGCGTTGCAGCGGTTTTTCAGACACACGGCATACTACATGTATTGCCTTATCCTTGAAAAACCACTGCGCCTTTTTATCCCGCTGATTTTCAGCGGAGGTATATGGAACTCGGCACGATGCCATCGGTTATACTTTTTACGAAATCGTCATTTTAAATTTCTTAGTACTATTTTAAATTAACCACTCAATTTCATGAAAAGACACTAAATTTTAATATGAATATCAGTGGAATTTCCATACAAATTCGTGGTAAACATATTGACGCAGGACGAATTATATATGATTTAATTTTTACAAAATTTTCCGGATTATCCGGGTTAGGATAACAGTATGTCAGGTCTGCTTCGCACTGTTTTTGTTGTATTGTTTTTTCTCCTTTCAAGTCAGGCGAGTGCCCTAGTTCTCAAAATTGCCACATTATCCCCTGATGGATCCGAGTGGATGACTACAATGCGCCAGGGTGCCGAGGAGGTAGCTAAAAAAACAGAAAACCGGGTGCGTTTTAAATTCTACCCCGGTGGTGTCATGGGTGACGACAAAGCAGTCCTGCGCAAGATTCGTATCGGTCAGTTGCATGGAGGGATCCTAACATCAGGAAGTTTATCAAAATTTTATCCTGATAGCCAAGTTTATAGCCTACCCATGATATTTAAATCATTTGGTGAAGTCGATTACGTTAGAAAACACATGGACAGGCTCATTATTGATGGGCTGGGAAAAGGCGGCTTTGTGATATTCGGACTGGCTGAAGGAGGATTTGCTTATTTAATGTCAACTAAACCGGTGAAAAACACCGACGATTTGCGAAAAAATAAAGTCTGGATACCGGAAAATGATGAATTGGGTCTGGCAACCTTTAAAATAATGGGTTCGACACCGATTCCCCTGCCCCTTGCAGAAGTCCGGACTGCCCTTCAAACCGGATTAATTAATACGGTAACCGCTTCAGCAATTGGGGCCATCGCTCTACAATGGTATACCCAGGTTAATTATATGACTGATACTCCGCTTATGTATCTTTGCGGGTTGCTTGCAATTGATAAAAAGACATTTAAAAAAATTTCCCTGTCCGATCAAAAGATAGTACGCAATGTTATGTCCCGGATATACAGACAGTTCGACCGGGAAAACAGGAAGGATAATTTAAAAGCTATTGAAGCTTTGCGTAGACAGGGCATTGAATTTGTAGTGCCTGACAACAAAACCCTGAAAGAATGGAAGGAATTGGCTCTAAAAGTTACCGGGAGTTTAATCGAATCAGGCGGGATATCACAAGAAATATTTAATATCCTACAACGCAATTTAACAACTTACCGATCAAAACAGCATAATACGGATGAATAAAAAACCCGACCATTCATATTTCAAGCAGGTACAGACAATTTTATATCTTGTGGAAAACGGCATTCTAGTGGTGTTGCTGTTTTCAATGATTGCAATGGCAGTTTTGCAGATTTTAATGAGAAACTTCTTTGAAACAGGAATTATCTGGGGGGATATTCTGGTGCGTATCCTGGTATTGTGGGTTGGCCTTGCCGGTGCCATGGTGGCAAGCAGAGAGGGCAACCACATCAATATTGATATACTTTCCCGTTATCTGCCTGAGCGAGCTAAAAATACCCTTAAAAGCACCGTGGAATTTTTTACTGCTGCAATTTGTTCGGTTGCAGCCTTTTACACCATGCGATTCGTAAAAATAGAGTTTGAAGAAGGCGGTATGGCCTTTTCCCAGATGCCGATCTGGGTATGTGAAGCAATCATCCCCATCGCTTTTATCGTCATTGCCCTTCGTTACTTTATGTTGTCTGTAATAACTTTCTCAAAAAACAACTAAATCCTCATCGTGACACTGTATATACTTTTATTTACAATCATTTTAACAGCCCTTATCGGTACACCGCTGTTCGCAGTAATTTTAGCAGTTGCCATGGTTGGCTTTTACTATGGTGGAGTTGATCTGTCGGTAATAACCATCGAAATTTATCGAATCGCCGACACCCCCCTCTTAATGGCCCTTCCCCTGTTTACCCTTGCCGGGTATATAATGGGAGAAAGTAAGACATCCATGCGGCTGGTAAGTTTGACACGTGTTTTTTTTGGATGGATGCCGGGTGGGTTAGCAATCGTGTCTCTTGTCACCTGCGCTCTATTTACTGCTTTTACCGGTGCATCAGGTGTCACCATCGTTGCCCTTGGCGCGCTTTTATATCCGGCATTAAAACAGAGTCAATATAATGAGAAATTCAGTCTTGGGCTCGTGACTACAACCGGTAGTCTTGGTTTACTATTTCCGCCGTCCTTGCCACTCATTCTTTACGGAATTATTACGCAACAAATGAATATAGGACAGAATGTCACTATTTCCAAATTGTTTAAGGCTGGCCTTCTTCCGGGTCTTCTCATGGTCGTTTTGTTGTCTTGCTGGAGCTTATGGGCAAGCCGCAACAATCCTGAACCCAAAACACCATTTTCCGGCAAAGAAGCACTTTTGGCACTGCGGGAAGCGATCTGGGAAATTCCGCTGCCGCTTTTTATCTTGATTGGCGTTTACGGAGGTTTTTTAACCATATCGGAAGTTGCAGCGGTTACTGCAATTTATATCATAATCGTTGAGGTATTTATTTACAGAGAGATAAAACTTTCCCGGCTTCCAGGCGTTATGCGGGAGTCGATGGTTATATGCGGTGGAATTTTATTGATACTCGGAGTATCACTGGCACTTACCAATTATCTTATCGATGCAGAAGTTCCCATGCGTCTTTTTAAGGTTATTCAAAAACTGGTAACAGGCCCTGTGGCATTTTTAATCCTGCTTAATATATTTTTACTTTTGCTCGGTGCAATTTTGGACATTTTCTCAGCACTTATCATTATGGTGCCTCTTATTCTTCCGGTAGCTGTAAGCTATGGCATCGATCCGGTTCACCTGGGCATCATTTTTCTGGCCAATATGCAAATCGGTTATTTTACACCTCCGGTGGGAATGAACCTGTTTATCGCCAGCTACCGTTTTAATAAACCAATTACAGAACTCTACAAAGCTTCCATACCGTTTATGGTTGTGCTACTCATCGCACTTCTTATAATTACATACTGGCCAGGCCTTAGCTTGGTCTTTTTATAATACCCCGTTTATTAAGGCAATACCAATTTGTTGTAACCTTTTTAGAAAAATCTAAAAAATAACTAAAGTTATTTATTAAAATGCCGATAATAGATTCAGAACGTTTGTTTTCCTCAAAAATTCAGAATCAAATTTTATCCGGTAAAAAACACCCAAATGAATCCATTAAAAAATGGTATTTTTCGAAGTCTTAAAATATTGCCTGCGATCTGTTGCGCTGCTTTTTTTCTTTTCAGCTTCAGTGACTCCATAGCTGAAAGTAAAATGGCATCTGAAAGTAGCTCAGCAACTGCCAGTTTGAATTTCAAAATTCATATTCCTGCGACACTTTATCTGCAAATCGGAGCAATCACGCAAAAAAAAGATGCACATGCTTTAGATGTTAATCCTGCTAATAAAACCGACCCCGTATTCCAAAATAAAAAAAGTAGCATAATAAAAACGTCAAATGTGACATTTAAAGGCGGCATGATTTTTTTATCCTCCAACCTCGCAAACGGATTGCACAGTAAAACAGCTTGTTATATTTTAAGCTCACCATAATTATTTTAACCTCACAACCCGTCAGTTGTATTAAGCAACTGCCTTTTTTGCACCTCCTTCTCCTTTAAAACTGACTTTATTTTTCCAATCAAAGTTACCCTGTTTTATCGCAGTATCTTTCTGTTATTAGCACGTCAAGTTGTCCGCTTAACCAAAATTAAATAGGGTTACAGCCAAAGCCGAGATGGGCTGGTCAGAGCGACACCTATCTGTGTCAGATCCTGACGATCCACTTTACCTCCAGACATAGGGGTATAAAATGCCTGACTTGCCCGGTTAGAATATAAAGACATGCATATCCCGTTTACTGAGGTTATATGACAAAGACCGGACACTTCATTTGTTTACAACAGAAGCTAAATGCCGTATTGACAATACAATTTTCGTTTAGTATTTGAATTTCCATTGCACAAAGGCGGTTGAAACCTGTTGCCGCATCCGTAACAGCACTATATGTTTTTACTAATCCCCAGCCATCACTTAACCTTATGGATCATCTCCCGGTTAGTTGAAGTTAATTCAGACAAGGCATGTGAATAATCTTCAAGTGGGCTGGTGTGGTTCCAGAGGGTTCAAGGGGCAAATGATTCGAGTGACTCTCCACTGAAAAGGAGAAATAATACGATGTACATCAAGGTGCTTCTTTTAAGTGCTCTCTATTTTTTTACTTTATCCACAACAGTCTGTTCAGAGCCGATTGACCCAACATCTCCGGATAAAGTGACTACAGGTCTTGTTTATAATGAAAGGTTTTTCCTCGCCGATAATTCCTCCGGCAAACCAACCGTCGCCTGGGACAGGGATGAAAAAGAACAAAAGGATTACTCTTTTTCCATGGGCAGAAACTGGCGCGGAGTTTTCAGCCCGGACTCTGACTTTTTTCCCAGGTATATTGCCAACCCCCTGCGGCCCATGATTTCAACGTCGCGCATAAGTGTATCTGATTCCAAAATTCCAGGTGCCGGTGATAAACGGTATGTGTTTCGTTTGGGCGGCCGTTACGGATTTTTGCGATTTCATCCGACGGAAATATCCAACCGGGGGTTTCAGCTCGACCTTGAGGGGGCCTTTTTAGGCGTATTTGATATTGAAAACTCCCTGGATAATATCGGCTGGGATGGTTTATACGGTATTCTGCTCTCCTGGACTAACGGGCGTGGCCTGGCACTAAAATTTGCCAGCAAGCACGATTCGAGTCACGTGGGTGATGAATATGCCGAAAGTACCGGTA
>CAJHXW010000070.1_pt1 | contig 27937 bp, 23 predicted proteins | sample 9198581 | NCBI WGS metagenome assembly CAJHXW01 (sample SAMEA7708328, study PRJEB35096) | sediment metagenome | biome: marine neritic benthic zone biome [ENVO:01000025]; feature: sediment [ENVO:00002007]; material: shallow marine sediment [ENVO:03000034] sea grass bed [ENVO_01000059] ...
ATCACATCGTAATCCACATGGCGCGTATCCGGAGGAAGGACAGACATCTGGCCGCCGATGATGGTATGCAGGTCTTTAGCGCGGGCATGCAAAGTGCTGTCATCGTTTTTTGCGATACGGTTTAGAAACGCTTTGGTTTCAGAAGGCAGCCCGTCCATGGGCATGGTGCGGATGTTAGCGTACAATTGGGCCCAGGCCGAGAAGGCGCCAGTGACGACAGGAAGAAAATAGGGAGTGAAGTTAACGATCGAATTGCTTTGATAAGCGAAACAGGGCAGGTAATATTCCCCCAACCAGTCGCGGATACCGGTCTGCTGAATAGCCGCACCGACCGAATAGTAGACCCAGTCGTTGCCGTCGGTGCGTTTCAATGATTCAAAGGGATGAGGCCAGTCGCTTCCGAGACCGCGGATGAACCTGATTTGACCGTTCAGGTTGAAATGGAATTCATGGTCACGGGTCCTGATCTCGGCATACTTTCCGAAACGGGTCGGGAGGCTGGCCTTGGTGAAGTGGCGGCTGCCGCTTTTTTTAACCGTGATGCCAAGCTGTTCAGGTCGAAACTGTTGCATGGCAGGATCGATATGGGGTGTACCATGTATAGTCATGATTACATGTCCCTATAAACATCATTCGAAAACCGAGGTGTGCAAATAGCCAGGAAGATCAAATCTTCCGAGCCTATGTTGGTGATGCGTTGACGACACATCGGTGGGATGAGCACGATGTCACCAGGTTTTACTTCCTGTGGCGATAGCTTCCCAACCTCTACACGACCTGTGCCATTGAGGATATAGTAGCGTTCGAAAGTTCCTTTAAGCCGATGCCAACGGGTTGTAACTCCAGGCTCCACTTTCGCCCGTGCGATTGATACATCTGGGTCGTCAGGCGTGTTGGACAATTCAGTAATATAGCATTTTTCGGAGGTATAGAACTCATTTTTAAGATTTTGCTGTTTAATGGCTTCTTTCATGCCACTCTCCCATTCGTCTCGTATAAGGGCTTAGATTGCACATTTTTTTAAGACAAGACACACTTTAGAGTGTAGAATATTTTCATAATTTAACGAGGAGTCGGGGAGTTTTTCAGTTTCTGCTCTGTTCGCCTGAGAATCATTAAGACGTTGACGGTTCACCTAAAATCCTTTGAGAAGAAACTCTCCTAATCCTAATTAAACAATAAAAGAAAGGAGTTATGTCCTTGAGACAAAAAGATTATGGCAGATAACATAAAAAACGTAAAGAACATATTCGTCAAAGCGGGTTTTAAGTAGTCAGTCAGGTTTATGTTATAGTCATTCTCATAAATATGTTGTGTTTTAAATGAGGAAACTGTTTGAGTGTATTTAAGATCGTTTAGAAAGAACTTGTGTGCCATATTGCCAATTTGTTAGTATTATTTCTGATTCTCAAATCAATTATAATATTCTCGGTCTGTTCTTTCTTTACGATCTCTTCTATACGAGTTTTTCATCGTTTAAAACGGAATATATTTATGGGAACAGTGTATATATCGGACAAAATAGAAACTTTAACCTATCTCAAAAACAATCTAAATGTCCATGGCGGTGTTGTGGAACGATTCAAAATGCTTAACTACTACGTGTGTGCTCCGCATTTTCATCGATCCACGTCTTACCGTGAACTCTAACCTTATTTTTTAAGATAGATTTTAATAATATTAGAGGGCCTTTCGAAAGTTTTGCTGCAGAGGTTATCAAACTCTGTTTCGCATTTGATACAAAAAGGCATATTTATAAATTTTGACAGCTAACATATAGCATAAGGTGCACGCCAAATCAGTTAATCTCCACCATAAAGGCTGGAGGCTTTGCTGTGTTTGGATTACTTTTTCCTTGCCTTTTTAAGAAAGAGTCCGGCAAGACCGCCCACCGGCTTGTTAGTACTTTTCGAAGACATTTCCATTCCGGTCACAGCGGACGGACGTTCACTTGGTTCCTGATTTTTGATGGCTTTCAAGATAAGAGTAGCCATGTTTACATTGATGCGATTTTTCTTTAAGGGACAAATATTGTATAGCTCTATGTCCACTTTTTCCCATGAAAGAACCCTTTTCACTGCTTCTTGGGCTGTAGTGCTGTCACATATCGCATCAAGGAGCATACCATTTTTAAAAAAGAGCAATCCTTTAATTTCTTCCTTAGCTTTAATGACCTGCAATATGCAGTCGCTGGCTTCCTGTTCAATGATCTGGATAAAGGGGATACAGCTTACTCCCAGCACATTACCCTGATAAAAGAAATCGTCAAGAGCGAGCACAACCTTGCCAGCAATGTCGGCAGACCGAACGGGCCTCGGAATAAAGCCCTTAAAGCAGCTAAGAGATTGAAGTCCGTTTAAATGAAGAGAATTATCCTGACCGGTTAATAAAAGGGATACAGGCGGCTTTTTTTCTATGATAGAGGAAACCAATTCTGTTTTAAAATTTGTAATGAAAGGCTCGCACAAGACCAGAGAGAAATCGGTAGAGGATATTGCTGCGATAGCTTGGTTGACATTTGTGACAGTTTGAACTTGAAAGTCATCCCTGAAAGTCTTAATGAAATTTCCCAATTTCTCACTAAAAATTGGATCTCGGTCTATGACAAGACATCGGATGTTCATAAAAATTACGATTTTCTTAAAAAAGTTTTATTTTAAAGTAATGCTCATGCATCATTTTCCTTAAGCTCAAATTCATCTAATTCTGGACTTTTCAGGTCGCGAGACAGATCAAGGGTCGGCAGGCCCTTGTCCTCAAGACAGGTCAGAAAATTGCTTTGGAGATTATTCCTCTGTTCCTCACTGGAGAAAGAGAAAATAACCTGGATGAGTGCCTCAATAGCTTCCATGGGATCTCCCTTGATATCACGAATGGTGTTGTTGCCGCCAAGAATGAAAATAGCCGGGTAGCTACCGTCAGGGTTAAAAAGCATGAATACTTCCTCCATGCTGGTGTTGCCGATTTCCCGTGCAGACATCCGGGTGATTTCGTTGGCAGCCTCAATGACTAGTGAGAGGTTGGCTCCGATTCCCTGGATGATATCGAGGCCGACCATGAGCTCGCCCATGCGGTCAATGAAAAGGTCAATGATCTCTCCTTGAAGAATACCACCATGCTGGGGTGCAATCATAAGAGGCTGGGGATAGAGCTCCTTGATCTGTGCCAAAGCATGGCGCAACGCTTCCCTGCTTGGGAAGTAGAGCTGGTGAAAGGCCTTGACACCTTCCCAGTGCTCTTCCGCCGCATATAGTTCGGAGGTGGAAATACCCCCCAGAAAATCACCGCTGAAAAGAATTCGGGTGTTGACATCGTAAAACATGCAGGAGCCACGGAAATGGCAGAAAGGAGTGGGGATGAACTGCAGGGTATAATCAAGTCGGGCGCCTGAACCGACACGGAGATTTGCTTTCATATCTCGAAATTTTTCCACCGCTCTGAAATTATTCTGTTTTAATCCATAGAATTGAACAAGCCTCCAGGTATCTTCGGTCATTAGAGTAAGGGCTTTGGGATTGACATCCTGGATGTGTTTGGCGTTTGGGACTACGTCGGGATCCTGGTGGTTGATAAAGATGAGCTTGACATTAGAAAAGTCTCCGATAATGGAAGCTGTCTTCTTTTTCAAAAAATCTAAATCGCATTCCGGTCCGGGATCGATGATCATCCCAAAGGTGCTATTGTCGAGCCTGTATACCCTCAGATAAATGTTGCGCCTAAGGAGTGCTTCTTCGGAAGAACCTACCCAGTATATATCTTTTTCAATTTCCACCGCTTTGTCCATATCAAAATCTTGCATCGATTACCTCCCCATACTCATGCTTGATATTTATCCTGATAAATTTAATTCTCAATCTTGCATAGAAATATAAAAAACGGGTTTTGACTAGAGCAGTGCTTAAATATTAGCTTAAGTGCTTGTCATGACAATAAAAAATAGATACATAAAATGCGTAAAGATGACAGAGACAAAATTCAGGTTAATAATCAGGTATTTTGTTCACAATTTAGATGCCAAAACCATTGTCTTGTTAACTCATTTAAACAGAAATACCGTTAACAGATATTTAAACTTAATCATAAAACGAATCGCCGAATTTTGTGCACAACAATCTTCCGTACTAGGAGAAATCAAAGACGATTAATCCTATTTCGGCAGTAAAAAAAAAGCAAAAGAGGACGTGGCGCATAAAAAAAACACCGGTTTTTGGTATCTTTAAACAGAGCGTCAAAGCATACACGAAAATCGTCCCTAATTGCGCTAAAGCCGCGCTACAAGGCAATATACTTGGTCGAGTTGATCCTGATAGTATCATCCATTCAGATGGATGGCGAGAGTATGATGTTCAACTCTCAATGATTCAATGAGTTTATTATATCATATCGGGATATCTTTGGCAAGGCTTTAAAGTACATTTTTCTTCAGATATCAGGTTGTTGGATTATTGATAGACGTCCCCTTTTATACCATTAATGGCGGCATCTAAATATTAAAGTATGTGATTTGAGTATTCTCTTTGACACACACTCTGACCTGGACGCTGGTAGGTGGGGCTATATTGTTTTTTTAAAAAATAGCGATCATTTTGAACTTACCCATTCCCGCAGTTTTTCTTTAAGCTTTTCAACATTGATCGGTTTGAGCAAAATGTCATTCATACCCGATTCATAACACTTTCTTTTATCTTCCTGCAGAGCACCCGCAGTTAGAGCAATTACGGGTACTTGATTATTCATTTTTTCTCTTATCGTTTTCGTTGCATCAAGACCGTTCATAACCGGCATCTGGACATCCATAAGTACTACATCATAATTATTCTTTTTAAGCGCATCACATGCTGCCTGACCATTTGGGGCAATATCAAAAATACACCCTAAATTCTTTAAAATAATTTCCATCAATTTAACATTCACCGGGTTGTCTTCAGCAAGCAATATGCGGATTCCCTTGCATGACAACTCTTGCGCCATATGCCGTGTTGCAATTGGTCCATTAGACCGCATGTCACCAAGCGTTGTGGCAATAACATCGACAAGTGTATCTTTTATAATTGGTTTGGGTATATATGCATCAATATGTTTATCTCGGGCGCTATTCATATCACCTTTCTGTGGTTCCGAACAGATCGCAACAATTTTTGCCTGTTTCCAGATTTCAAAAGCCTTGATTTCCCTCACAACCGATTCAAGGGACTCATCGACGATAGGTACACCTAGGAGTATAACGTCAACACTCCGTCCATCATATGATCGTTTAGTGCTATCGGCGCGCCATGTTTCAAGAGAAATCGCGTCCACAACCTTCAAGTCAATATCAGTACAAATGGTGTGCACCAGTTTTCGTGATTTGCTATCATCATCTATGATTAACGCAGTTTTGTTTGAAATTGCTTTTTTGGGAATCGGCTGTATTTGCTGATGTACATTACTTTCCTTTGCTTTAAATGGTATTCTAAAAACAAAAGCACTCCCTTTCCCCACCACGGATTCTATCCAAATGTTCCCGCCCATCTTTTCAACATATGTTTTACATATGGCAAGGCCAAGTCCTGTCCCGCCATATTCACGCGTTGTCGCAGCATCTGCTTGAGAAAAAGATTCAAAGATTATATCTTTTTTATCTTCCGGTATACCGATGCCTGTATCTTCAACAGAAAATTGTATTATCTTTTTTCCACCATGGTTCTCAACCAGGGTTACTCGAACACCTACACTTCCATGATTAGTAAACTTGATCGCATTGCCCATGAGATTAATTAATATTTGCCGTAGCCGCGTCGGATCGCCTTCAACATAAAATTTGATCTCATCATCGATTAGGCAAAACGTTTCCAATCCTTTATCCACAGCCTTTTGACTCACCATGCGCAAAGTATTATTTACCATATGGTGCAAATCAAAAACGATGGCTTCTAGGACCAGCTCTCCTGCTTCTGCTTTAGAAAAATCCAAAATGTCATTGATGACCGCCAAAAGGTGTTCTCCGCTGGAGGCGGCAATTGAGAGATATTCATCACGCTTTTCCGGACCACTTTCATTCCGTGCCAAATCAACAAACCCGATTATCGCGTTCATGGGTGTACGTATTTCATGAGACATGTTTGCGAGAAATCTGCTCTTAGCCTGTTGCGCTGCCTCTGCCTTTTTTTGTGCTTCATCAAGGGAGGCAACCATTGAATTGAACGCTTTTGAAAAGTCGCCCATAAAGTCAACACGTAAATTAAAATCGCCTTGTGCGATTTGCTGTGTTTGCCAGGTGAGATGCCTGAGATTTGCCTGGAGCTGCTTAAATGGAGAGAGAAATAGAATACTGGATTTAAAATCTTCGTCTAATTTACCAAGCGCAAGCGGCCTTATCGCATTGCTGATATCAAGAAATAGACCGATAAGTTCATTCACCTTTCCGGAAAGCTGCTTAATTTCGTCATCCGGATCGTTGGAGCATTTGATCTGAGAAATCTGCTGCCCTTTCAAAAGATAATGAACGACTTCGGTTATTTTATCAACTCTGTCTCGTTCTTTTTGATTCATTGTTCCTGGCTTTAGTTTGCTGTGGCGCTAAAGCGGCATATCCTGTCGCCGCTTGCCCAGCAATCAACTTCTTTGACATCAAATTCCTTTCCGGTGTAAGTATTTAATATTCCAGCAATAAAACCTTCGTCATACTCACATATCGTTTCATCGCTAAGTGGTAATCCGGAGCAGTCAAGATCTTCGGCAACGGTTAATGTAAATGATAGAGAGTCCATATCCGTTTTTTCAATTTTTAATACTCCGATCAAATTATTCTTTAGTTTTTCCTGCAAGTCTGCGATAAAACTATTAAAATCCAAAGAGGTATCTAAAATATTTTTACAAAACTCTTCACCGGCAAGCTTACCTGCATTTTGAAAAACTTCCCGGCCCTTATCAACGTCAAACTGTCTGATAAGCTCGTCACGCAAGGTGTACTGGAGCAAACGATAACCCAAAACGGTACAGTGTGTCCCTAAATTCGGACGTCCCGCCTTGATATCCCCTAAATCTTTCCAAGAAAACTTATTGGTATCTCTTTCTTCATTAAACATTTTCTTCCTCCTCTGTTAAAATGTTGTTCAAATCTAGTGCTTTTTCAAATTTATAAGCACTATAAAAGTTAGACTGAAACTTGCTCCAGCCTAAACGCATTATGACTGAATTAACTGGGTTCAGAAAAACCGGCTTCTGGCTCAAAATCAGGCTGGCGCAAAGATCTCAAAGCTCACATATTTTTAGTTATATCTAAGCTCTACCTAAGGCTTTAGTCTATGTTTATATCGCCCATTAAGACAAAAAACTTTAATAAATATTTTCGATGGATTACAATTGTTCGAAAATGAAGTGGCTTAATTTTAACAGACACCATATAAGAATAGCCAATATGAAAGCGAGGCGTCTCATGATCAAGAAATAAAATTGACTACGTTTCACTCAGCAATTTAGAAATGGCGTCGTAAAACTTGTCATAGAACGAGGATATAGCGCCTTGAAGTTGGCCGGCGTAAAGATATCAATCAATCAAACAAACGTTTCCCGCCGGGTTCGCGAGGACTACCGAGAGAATGAACCTTCTATACTGTTTCCCATAAATATATTCCGTTATAAACGATGAAAAACTCGCATATAAGAGATCGTAAAGAAAGAACAGACCGAGCATATTATAATTGATTTAAGTGTCAGAAATAATACTAACCAATTGGCAATATGGCACACCAGTTCTTTGTTAACGATCTTAAATACACTTAAACAGTTTCCGCATTTAAAACGGAACATATTTATGAGAATGACTATAATGATTTTTTTACTTATTCAATGACGAGGTAAAACACCATGATGATACTAAATGATATCAAAAATAATCGAGATATTATCAATTCCATAGATTGGGATATGACACCTGAAGAAGCTGTCAGATTATATCTTGAATGGGGTAATAATTGGGCCGGGGGGAATTACGTTATCCGCTCTAAAGAGGATGAAACTATCTATTTTGTTGTGAACACCTGGAAAGAAAGCCCGGTTATTTATCTTATCAGGCGCAATTCTGAAGATGCGGAAGAACTTGCAAAAATAGATATGCCTAGCGACTTAAAAAGACGATTTATGAAAAAAAACGGCAGTATTAAGGGCGTATATTCAGTTGAAGGTGACGTAAAAAAATGGCTTAAAGAGCAACTTGATGCCACGTAACGGAACATATTCTGTGTTCTAATTTATGTATATTTGCCATATTATTTTTAAGCTTCTCTTGCCATAATTAAAAAAAAATAATATGTACAGCTGTTCTGTACTCATTTGATTTCATTTAAAGAGGTCAAAAACATATTACTATATTCGATCCCGCAATTCATCGGGGTTTGCGTTTTGCTACACCCGGCCTGTTAGGCTACAGGATAAAAGGTGTTGCTACTATGCCACAGGGAAATATACTGTTTCCCATAAATATATTCCCTTTTAAGCGATGAAAAACTCGGATATAAGAGATCGCAAAGAAAGAACTTAACCGAGCACATTATAATTGATTTAAGTATCAGAAATAATACTAACCAATTGGCAATATGGCACACCCGTTCTTTCTTAACGATCTTATATATACTTAAACAGTTTCTTTATTTAAAACGGAACATAACTTATGAGAATGACTATAAATGGATTTAATCACAAATATTACCCAAAAATCTATCTTATGAAAGGAGATAATTATGGACTTTAACTCAACTGAAGAAATTATCAATTACGCAATCGAAAAGGAAAAGGAAGCTGTACAATTTTATGAAGAGATAAGCAGGCAGGAATCCTTTTCAGGAGCAAGGGAAACGTTTGAAGGATTTGCCAAAGAAGAGCGAAAACACCAGACGATGCTGGAAGATTTCAGCACAAATAAAGAAAAAATTGCTGAATATAAACTTGAATGGATAAATGATATAAAGCGGAGCGATTATTTAGTAGATATTAAATATGAACCGGGTATGCACTATACGGACATATTAAGACTTGCCATGAAAAGAGAAGAAAAAGCACTGAAACTGTACAATGACCTTGCGCAAAAAACAGATAATGAGGATGTGATCAAACTTTTTCAAATCCTGTGCCAGGAAGAAGCCAAGCATAAAGGCTTTCTTGAAGGACTATATGATGATTATATGGCTGAGCAGGGAGATTAGGTGTTTGGGAAGGTATTTTGTCTTCAAAGAGCCACATTTTTCAAACATTGTATTAAAACATGAATAGAAAACCCTCCCCATTCTTAGAGGGAATGGGGAGGGTTTTTTAAATTGTGCTGTATGTCAATTAAAATTGACTACAATTTCTTCAAAGCTTTTTCTCCATTTGGGGGGAGAAAGCGTCTGATCCTTTAAAAAATATCCCACGGAAATTAATGCCGGTACCCAGTATTCTTCAGGAATATTAAAAGCATTTTTAACCCCTTCATGATCAAAACCGTCCATGGGATGGGTGTCAAGACCCAGACTTTTGGCTGCCAGCATAATTGCCATGGCAAAAAAACCTGTGTTTTTAACTGCAAAGGCCATCTGTTTTTCTTCACTACTGCCGTAAAGGCTTATGCAGGCATCAAGAAACCATTGGTGCTGGTCCTGAGCCATCGCACCGGCCTGTACCATTTCCTTAAAGTTTCTTTCTAAAATAGGATGTCCCTCCTTCCATCCATTCCTGTCTGCAAGGACAATAAGGGTCACCGGCGCTTCGCTGACCTTGGGCTGATTCCAGGCAAGTTCCTGAAGCTTCTTTTTTTCCTCAAGATCTTTTAAAATAATCAGATTCCAGGGTTGAAGGTTAAAGCTTGACGGAGCTTTTGCTGCCAATTCAATCATTTCTTTTAATAAATCATCAGGGACCTTTTGTTCAGGGTCGAAAAAATTGATCGCCCGCCGATTATTGATTATATCTTTAAATTCCATAATTGCCTCCTTTTAGAGTAATTTATTTCGCTGGGGTGGTACTTTTCAGCAGGTTTAGCAGCATATCGGTATTGGTCACCGGCTTGCTGCACGTATAATCTTTACACACATAAGCTGTGGTTCTGCCGTCTTTTTGTGTAATTGATTCAATATAACTTAAATATTTTTTCATTCTGTTTCTGTCTTGATTACTGCTGACAAGAAAAATGGTCATACCAGGAAGAGATCCCGTAACCGACATGGCTCTGATTTTTTTCAGCATGTCTCTGGTCTCTTTATCATCCGCACCACCTGTAATAACGACTTGAAGCGGATTTGCCAGGGCAAAATTCATTGTTACAAGCATTTGAGTAAAAGCCGTCGGGTTTTGCCTGATTTTTGGCACAAAAGATTTTAATGTTTTTTCAGCAGCTTTTTTAAAATCGGACCTATCAGCGTATCCGGATAGACGGAGGAAATTTAAGGTTGCCACACTTCCGGCACTGGGGATAACATTGTCGTGTTCCTCTTTGGCCCTGATTATAAGATGCTTGTCATGATTTGCTTCAGTCATAAAAAAGCCTCCGTGAAGCGAATCATAAAATCGGCTTAACTGTTCATCAGCCAGTTCCATTGCCCAGTCGAGCCACTGAAGATCAAAATCTGACTCATAAAGATCGATAAGACCCTGGATTAGAAAAGCCCAATCGCTTGCCATACCCAATGCATGTGTTTCATCGCCGCGCCAGCTCCTGTAAAGCCGCTTCTTTTCAGGATCGTAAAGGCGACTTTTGATAAATTTGGCAGCCCGCCTTGCAGCATCTAAGTAAGAGTCATTTTCCAGTATCTGATATCCTCTGGCAAGGGCGGAAATCATCAGGCCATTCCACGATGTAATGATCTTGTCATCCAGATGAGGCCTTGGCCGCTTTTTACGGACATCAAAGAGTATCCTTTTCCCGTCAGCCAGTATCTGTTCCATTTCTTTCAGGGGCCTGTTGAATTTTTGAGCGGTTTCACTAAGAGTATGTGTCTTCCAGAGGATATTTTCTCCTTTAAACTCATTAAAAGGATCATATTTCACATTACCTTCAGGGGATAAGCCATAATGATATACAAAGTATTCCTTCATATCACCGGCAAGAAGCGCTTGAACCTCTTTAAATTTCCAAGTATAAAATGCACCTTCGGCTTTTTCTTCACTTGCACTTATTTGATCGGAGTCTACGGGAAAACTGTCAGCGTCTTCTGCCGAATAAAAGCCTCCTTTTGGATGGGTCATATCGCGAAGTACATATTCGGTCGTTTCAATGGCCACATTTTTAAAAAAAGGATCACCGTTATTTTGATATGCCTGCAGATAATTAATAATCAACTGGGCATTGTCGTAAAGCATTTTTTCAAAGTGGGGAACATGCCAGCTCTTGTCCGTGGAGTAACGGTGAAACCCTCCGCCCAGATGATCGTAAATTCCTCCATTTGCAACTGCGTAAAGAGTAAAAAGAGCCATGTCCTTCACCTCTTTTGCCCTCTTTTTGTCATCCCTCGAATGTGTTGCAAAATAGGAAAAGAGAAAATTCTGTAATCCTGGAGACGGGAACTTAGGAGCTTTGCTGAAACCGCCGTACTGTTTATCAAAAACCGTTTCAAAAGCATCTATGGCCAGGTCAGAAAGTCTCGGGTCGAGAGCCTCTTTAACCGTTAATCGTGAAGAAAGGTGATGGCTGATGGAATCCGTTAAGCTTTCTGCAGAAGTTATGATTTTATTTCGCTGCGCAGGATCATTCCATGATTCAGCAATCTTTTGTAAAAGATCGTTCCAGGAGACCATTCCTGGTCTCGGTTCCGGTGGGAAGTAAGTCCCTCCAAAAAAGGGTTTTAAATCAGGTGTCAAAAAAACGTTAAGGGGCCATCCTGCCGAACCGGTGAGAGCTGAAACTGCTGTGATATATATTTTATCGATATCAGGCCGCTGTTCCCTGTCCACTTTAATACAGACAAAATTCCTGTTCATTATCTTTGCCGTTTCAAGGTCGGTAAAGGACTCTTTTTCCATTACGTGGCACCAGTGACAGGTTGAGTAACCTATGGATAAAAGAATCGGTTTATTTTCCTGTTTGGCTTTTTGTATTGCCTCGTCACCCCATGGATACCATTCCACGGGATTAAAAGCGTGCTGGAGAAGATAGGGACTCTTTTCATTGATCAGATGGTTTGGTCTCTTATCCTTATGGTCATGCGTATCACCCGAAACCGCAAAGGCAAGTGTTGCCCAGAAAACTGCCGTTATAATCAGTATTTTTATTAAAAACATATGTTCAACCATTTTAGGTATTCTCCCTTTACAATTTACTCAAGTTTCATACCCTCGATACAAATCAACTTTTCGAAAATTAGCGTTCACTGTAGATAAAGAGTGCAAAATTTGAATACTATTTTAATAGTCAAGATTCGTGCCAGTAATGAAGATTTTATCTGATTTAAAGGGAAAACTGAAAGAAATGTTTTAATAATGTATTAAATCAAACGGTTATTTGAATAGAAATGTGATCTGTTTGCAGCGTAATAAAAGAGACATCTTTTGTATCAGATTGGATGGTGATACATTTATGTGTCATGATACAGTCACAAGGGATTGGATTAAGATGGGATATGTAAAATTCAATGGTTACAGTTTTCTTTGGAGCATTCGGGACAATACCCGACAAATTCGAGGTTATGTCCTATTATTTCGAAAACGGTTGCTTCATAGAGATCATCTTCTATTCGATTCATAGGTGCAATAGGCGCGTCATCCACCCGGTTACACCGAACGCAACGGATATGATAATGCTTTGCAGGATATCCATCATAACGTTTAATAGAACCGCTAAGATTCAGTTTCTGAATTTCTCCTAATTGGCACAAGACTTCTAAATTCCTGTAGACAGTACCGAGACTTATTCTTGGCAGATGCACCCTTACCCTTTCATAAAGTTCATCTGCGCTGGGGTGGTTGTTTTTACTTTGTAATTCTTCAAGAATCACCTTGCGTTGTTGGGTCATCCTGAGGATTTTTTCTTTTTGCAAGTCTATTCTCTCAAAGAATCGGTTTAAGAAAATAATTGATTAAAAATTTTAGTCACCTAAATTATATCTAATTTTCTAAGATGAAAAAGGTCCAGTGTCAAGGGATAAATATATTATCTATACTGTTTCCCAAAAATATATTCCGTTTTAAACGATGAAAAACTCGGTTATAAGAAATCGTAAAGAAAGAACAGACCGAGCACATTATAATTGATTTAAGTATCAGAAATAATACTAACCAATTGGCAATATGGCGCACCAGTTCTTTCTTTACGATCTTAAATACACTCAAACAGTTTCCTGATTTAAAAAACGGAACATAGTTATGAGAATGACTATAGAGTCATATGCAGGTGAACACCTTTACTTTATAGCAAATGCTTTGCAGCATGATTATTGCTTTTTTAATCATTTTCTGATTAGTTGATTATTAAGTATTTGAGGGATCGGGGAGTTTCTCCTTAAAGGCTTTATTAATGAACGTTTTCCATTTTAATGATTGTCATAGGTTAGACTGGGGAATTGCCTATTCGCCCGTACAAGCCTTAACAAATGATTACAGTTCTTTGTGCGAGCCCCCTGTCTTCTGAGTGAAATCCATACAGGCAGAGACGATCATCGCCTCCGTGGTAATTTATCTGCTGGGGCTGGCTAAAATCTAATCTCAGCGAGATAGCTGCCGTACGTTAGTGCATCGATATGATTGTTTAGGCTTGTACGGGCGAATAGGCAATTCCCCAGTCTAACCGGGCAGAGATTGAAAAACTCCCCGACCCCTCAATTATATAAAAGTTATTCGAAAAGTGCCGTTTCGAAATCTGCGCTTATTTGCAAAGATCTTTTACCACCAGGACTGCTTTATGATTTCAATTCATGTCAAAAAGGGTTATGATTTAAAAATTGCCGGAAAGCCTTCCAATGAAGTTGCAGTATCGGAAAAACCAGATCGGGTCGCTGTACTTCCTGAAAAGATTCCCTTCATTAAGCCCAGATTGAAAATTAAAGTCGATGATAAAGTAAAGGTGGGATCGACTCTTTTCGAAGACAAAAGAAATCCTGATTTAAAATTTCTATCACCAGGCGGTGGTAAGGTCGTTCAGATCAAATTTGGCCATCGGCGGGTGATAAAGGAAATCGTCATTAAACTCGATAACGAAGAAGAGTATGAGGAAATCGAGCCTGTTTCCGAGGAGCTTATTGAACAGATTGAAAGGGAAAAGCTGGTTAAGAAAATTATGGCGGGCGGTCTATGGCCCTTCATTCGCGAGTTGCCATTTCGGAATATTGCCGGACCCTATCTGTCTCCGCCGGCAATTTTCATTAACTTATGCAACAAGGAACCCTTTCAACCCGACCCGGAGGTTTATTTAGAGGGGAAATCAGATCTTTTTAAGTTCGGCATAAAAATATTAAAAAGACTGGCAAATAACAGGGTCTATATACTTGCGTCCCCTGAATCTTCTGGGATTTCAAGCAGATTGAATGAGTGTGTTACGCATGCTATTTACGGGAAATATCCGGCGGATGACCCCGGGGTTTTCCTGTATTATACCCGAAAATCTTCTGCAGATAACCGTGCCTGGTATATCTCGGGACAGGACGTCATGCTTCTGGCATCTTTGTTAAAGCATGGAAGATATCCCATATTTAGAACCGTTGTCCTTGCCGGACAATCGGTTACCCACAGGAAACATATCCAGACAAGACTCGGAGTTCCCATAGCCCACATTGTCAAAGGCCATAGCAGCAATACAGATTTAAGATACATTGTGGGAGGTGTTTTCAGGGGTTATGCACAAACTGAAGAAGCATATATGGGGTTATATGAAACATCATTAACCTTGATCCCTGAAGGTCGTGAAAAAGAATTTTTTGGATTTTTAAGACCGGGTTTCAGCAAATCAAGTTTTTCCAGAACCTTCCTCTCCTTTTTTAACCCTTCTGAATTGAAAATGGAATGCAGTCTCCATGGTGAGGAACGTGCCTGTATCAACTGTGGATATTGCAGCCAAGTATGCCCTGTGGATATTTTGCCCCAGTTTACATTAAAGAGTGTGCTGGCAGATGAGGTTGAGGAATCGCTGGCCCATGGTCTGCTCGATTGTGTGCAATGCGGTTTGTGCACCTATGTCTGTCCTTCAAAAATCGATCTTTGCGCTGCTTTTACAAATGCTAGAAAAGACTATTACAAAGAATTATGAAGATTATCAAAAATATTTTCGATAAAAATAGGCATCACTTTACCACGGGTGGTAAATTCGAGAAATTGAAACCGCTTTTTGAGGCAACCGAGACCTTTTTCTTTATTCCCGGAATTCCCACTGTAAAAGATTCCCATGTCCGTGACCACCTTGATGTTAAGCGTTTTATGAGCATCGTGGTACTGGCTCTAATGCCGCCTCTTTTTTTCGGGATCTATAATGCCGGGTACCAGTCCCACCTTGCATCCGGGCTGTCCCTTAACCTGAGCGCTGTATTTGTAAAAGGGTTGTTTATTGTTCTGCCTATCATTTTTGTTTCATACGCTGTGGGCTTTTTTTGGGAAATTTTGTTTGCTGTAGTCAGAAAGCATAGTATCAGTGAAGGACTTCTTGTTACCGGTCTATTGTTTCCCCTCACATTGCCGCCGACTATCCCTCTCTGGCAGGTTGCCATTGGAATTTCCTTTGGTGTGGTTATCGGAAAAGAGGTATTTGGAGGAACGGGTAGAAATATTTTAAATCCGGCGCTAACCGCCAGGGCTTTTATATTCTTTGCATATCCTGGAAAAATGTCAGGAGATGCGGTCTGGGTTGCAGCAAGCGGAACAGGTGAGACCATTGTTGATGCATTTAGTGGAGCAACCCCTCTTGCTATTTCCGCCCTTGCAGAATCCCATGAAGCAATTGAAACGCTTCTTATAGAGGGTGAATACACATTCGCAAAACTATTTTTAGGTAATTATCCCGGCAGCATCGGTGCAACATCAGCCCTGTTATGTCTGATGGGTGCGGTTATGTTAATCATATTGGGAATAGCCAGTTACAGAATAATATTTGGCGGTATTTTAGGGGTATTATTTACGGGATTTTTTCTTAATTTTCTGGCAACGGATTCATCCATGGCATGGCTTTCACTTAATCCTTTTTATCACCTGGTCATGGGCGGTTTTGCCTTCGGCATCACTTATATGGCCACGGACCCTGTGTCCTCTCCGGGAATGAATAAGGCCCGATGGATCTATGGATTTGCCATCGGCATGTTAACCGTTTTAATCCGGGTTTTTAATCCGGCATTTGCGGAAGGGGTCATGCTGGCGATACTCTTTATGAATCTGTTTGCGCCTCTGCTGGACCATATTGAAATAAAGCTCAGGCTGAAAAAAAGGATACAAAATGTCTGATCAATTAAAATCCATTCTTTTTGCAGCTGCAACGTGCCTGGTTTGCACCATATCCCTTACCGCGGCATCCACTGGACTAAAGGGATTGCAGCAAAAGAATATTGCCATGGACAGGCAAAAAAACATTTTAAAATCGGTCGGCTTGATTGAAGAAAACATGGTCTACACAGTTAAAGAAATAAACCGATTATATGCCGATAATATTAAATATATCTGGGTTGATTCTAAGGGGTCTATCATTAAAAAAGATCAGAAAGCCCAAAAAAAGCTCCCTGTTTATATTTATATGAAAAATGACCGTATTGAATCCTATATTCTGCCCATCGATTCCAGGGGCCTGTGGGGAAGGATTTTGGGATACCTGGCATTAAAAAATGACGGATCGACCATTGCCGGTTTTACGGTTTATAAGCACTCTGAAACTCCGGGACTTGGCGGAGAGATAGAAAAGAGATGGTTCCAGAAAAATTTTGAAGGAAAAAAAATTGTGAGTCGTACGGGAAATTTCCTTTCGATTTCCATTGCAAAAGGCAGTCTATCGGATACAGTTGGCGATGACAGACGAATGAATGTCGTAGACGGTATCTCTGGAGCAACGCTCACCGGAAAATATCTTTCAACCGGTTTAAAAGATATTTTACTTGAATATGAGCCCGTATCTTTGAAATTCAGAACCAAAAAGCTATTGAGGCTGACCACTGGACAGACAAACCGTTCCGGCAGGAAAGAAAAATGAAAATCAAAAATAACCAGTACTTTAGAGCATTTTCAGAACCGCTTATTCAGAGCAATCCTATTTTTATACAGACACTGGGAATCTGTTCCGCCCTGGCTGTAACGGTGCAGCTAAAGACCGCTATTGTCATGGCTTTATCCTTAACATTCGTCCTTTCGTTTTCAAATTTTATTATCTCGCTTCTACGCAATGTGATACCCAGAAATATCCGGATGATTGTGGAACTGAGTGTCATCGCCACCCTTGTTATTCTGGCGGACGAAGTTCTCAGAGCTTTTTTATATGATATCAGCAAACAGCTTTCAGTTTTTGTCGGATTAATCATTACCAACTGCATTGTAATGGGCCGGGCTGAAACCTTTGCTCTTGGCAATCCGCCGGGTTTGTCTTTTCTTGATGGACTTGGGAACGGGGCCGGCTATGGATCGGTTTTGGTTGCCGTCGCTTTTATCAGAGAACTTTTAGGGTCAGGCAAGATTTTTGGCATAGCCGTTATTCCCCATTCGTTTTATAGTGCCGGTTACGAGAATATGGGCTTTATGCTTCTTGCGCCTGCTGCGTTTATCATCATCGGTCTTTTGGTTTGGCTGCAGAAATCCATCACAAAGGGGTAATCAAACATGGAAAACCTGCTCAGCATTTTCTTAAATTCTGTTTTTGTGGGGAACATTCTACTGGCATATTTTTTAGGCATGTGCTCTTTTGTTGCGATTTCCCGGAATATGGACAGCTCAATCGGTCTCGGATTTGCCGTGGTCTTTGTACTTACTATCACCGCTCCCATAAACTGGCTGATATATAACTATCTATTGGCACCCGGAGCCCTTTCATGGCTCGGCCTTGCCGAAGTTGATTTGAGTTTTTTAAAATTCATTACTTTTATTGCAGTTATTGCGGTAATGGTTCAAGCGGTTGAAATGGTTATCGACAGATTTTCCCCTGCCTTATACAGTTCCCTGGGTGTGTTTCTTCCTTTAATAGCTGTAAACTGCGCGATTTTAGGGACATCTTTGTTTATGGTTGAGCGTAATTATTCCTTTATGGAATCCTTGGTTTTCGGTCTCGGATCCGGCGTGGGATGGATGCTTGCCATTGTTTCCATGGCAGCGATCAGAATAAAACTAAGATATGCCAATTTGCCAAAGGGGCTCGAAGGTTTTGGTATCACAATGATTGTGACCGGTCTGATGGCCATGGGTTTTATGCTCTTTTCAGGAATAACTCTATAGAACAACAATTATACAGTTTCCCCTTTTAAAACGGAACATATTTATGAGAATCACTATAGTGAATCTGTAAAGGAACCAAGTTTGATTTTTGTAATCAGCACAGTCGTGTTTTCATCAGTTATCCTTTCGCTAGTGGGTTTGCTTTTGCTTGTTGAGGCAAAAATAGTACAAAAAGGGAACTGTGAAATCATTATTAATAATGACGAGACCAAAAACATACAGGCAGCAGCGGGCTTGACACTCTTATCTGCCCTGGCTGAAAATGATATTTTCATCCCTTCCGCCTGCGGAGGCGGAGGATCATGTGGGACCTGCAAATGCAGGGTAGACCAAGGGGGAGGCGGTGTTTTGCCAACGGAACTTGCTCATCTGAACAGAAAGGAAAAAAGTAATCACATACGACTGGCATGCCAGTTAAAGGTAAAGGAAGACCTTAATATCCGTATACCGGAAGAGCTTTTTAATGTAAAAAAATTTCAGGCAACCGTTATATCCAACGATAATGTGGCATCTTTTATTAAAGAACTGGTGTTAAAAATCGAACCTGAAGAATCTTTTGAGTTTAATGCCGGGGCTTATATTCAAATAGATATTCCGGAATACGAACTGTCTTTTTCTGAATTAAGGGTCAGGGTTTTAGAAAGGTACCGTCCGGCTTGGGACCGCTTTAATCTCTGGGGATTGCATTCGAAAACCGAGAAGCCCATTTTCCGGGCCTATTCTTTGGCAAATCCCCCTGCTGAAAAAAATATCCTAAGATTTACCATCCGCATTGCCACCCCGCCTTCTGATGATGTAATAGTTCCCCCAGGTGCAGGATCATCTTATATTTTTAATTTGAAGAAAGGGGACCACGTCACCTTAAGCGGTCCTTATGGGGATTTTTTTGTAAAGGATACCCAAAGAGAAATGTGTTTTCTCGGTGGTGGAGCAGGTATGGCTCCTTTACGGAGTCAGATCATGCACCAGCTGAACACCCTCGATACGGACAGAAGAATGTCATTCTGGTTCGGTGTTAGATCAAAAATGGAGCTCTTTTTTAGTGATGAATTCAGAGCGCTGGAGGATAAATTTAATAATTTTTCTTTTCACTTGGCGTTTTCACAGCCAAAACCTAAAGACAACTGGGATGGTATGACCGGATATATCCACCAATGCCTTTACGATCATTACCTTAAAGAGCACGCCGATCCCACAGAGATAGAGTACTACCTGTGTGGTCCACCAATGATGATAGATGCCGCACTTGAAATGCTTGATAGCTTGGGTGTGGAGCCTGAGATGATTGCCTTTGACAAATTCTGATGGCCAAGCAAAAAGGCTCATCTACTGCGTTGTAGCGATTTTTCAGGAACTCAACATACTATATGTATAGTCTCGTCTCTGAAAAATCACTACGCCTTGTATATGAACCTTTTTGCTTGGCCATCCGGCTTTTATTTAAAAATTATTTTTGAAACCTTAAAGCTTAAAATCCCATCTTTTCAGGAGGACGCCTTTCCGGAATGTAACGATGAGGAATTTTTTTATCATTCCATTCTGTTGAGACGTAAAGATTGCAGTAGCAGCTTCCATACTCCTTTACATCCGGCTTACGATAGACACATGGGCAGATAATATCCTTATCATTTTCTTTGTCGCCCGCTGCAAGTCTACATGGGCAGGCCATATATCCGTATCTGTCTTTATTCACAAGAAGGGCTTTTAGTAGATCAAAAACCCTTACCTTGTCAGTATTGAAATAATAACCTTTTGGCTCCTGTGCTTTTTTCAGCATCTCATACAGCTGTTTGGTATCCATTAAAGTCCCAGCGCCTCCTTTATGTCTTCTTCCTTATACCCCACAATAACTTTTCCACCGATAACGATGGTCGGAAAAGAACATTTTGGATTAAAGCTTCGAACATCTTCTAGTATTGCCTTTCTTTCCTCTCCTTCAAGGAGGTCGACGTCAACAAAATCATATTCTACTGTGCAATCAGATAGAAATTTTTTGGTCGATTTGCAATGGCTGCATGTGCTTAACGAATAAATTTTTACATTATTTTCTGCCATCATTCCATTCCTTTCATAGGTTTATAGGCTATTTTAATATCAGTTTTATAGATAAAGCTATAAGCATTAGAAATAACAAAAAAATACTCTACATTTATTTCCTTGACAATGAGAACAAAAATATATATTTTAAATAGTAACCATTATTATTAGTATTTAAAGGCCAAACAATTACCTTTTTTAATCTTAAAACGTTTAAATAATATTACATTTAAAGTCAATCAGATATTGATCAACGGGTTTTCATCAGCCAAAATCTGTTGTTCATCTTTTAACCTTTAAAAAAAGGGAGGAAATATGGAAAAAGAGGCCCCTAAAAAGAAAATGATATTAAAGAAGGAGAAAAATTTAAACGATTTTACAATCTGCGACTCAACCTTGCAAATGCTTGAAAAGGCGAGAAAAGATGAAGTAGAAACCGCCTTTGATCGAGCAGCAAGCATGAAAGCCTGTCCCATCGGTTCTGATTCTGCCTGCTGCAAACACTGCTTCATGGGACCTTGTAGACTGAACCCCAGGGATCCATATAGCAAAGTAGGGGTGTGTGGTGCAACCATAGACACTATTATGGCAAGAAATTTTGCACGCATGGTAGCTGCCGGCACAGCCGCCCATACGGATCATGGTATGGCGATGCTCGAGCTCTTCCGTGAAGTTGTTAGAGGCAATATCACAGAATACAAGATCAAAGATGTTCAAAAACTTAAAGAAGTTGCTCTTTCCATTGGAATAGAGGTTGAAGGACGTCCAACTGAGGAGATTGCAAAAGACCTGTACGAACAATTGAAGGCGACTTACACCCAGATCGAAGGGGAAATTCCATTTATGAAAAGAGTCCCGCCAAATACACTTGAGACTTGGCGTAAACTCGGTGTTGTTCCACGGGGAGCAATGCTGGAAATTATGGAAATGATGCACAGGACTTGCATGGGTGTGGATCAGCATTATGAAAATATTACCAAGCAGGCTACCCGTACAGCATTGGCTGATGGTTGGGGGGGGTCTATGGTCTCTACGGAAATATCCGATATCCTTTTCGGCACCCCGACTCCGGTTACCGGAGAAGTAAACATGGGTGTACTCAAGGAAGACAAGGTAAATATTATTGTCCATGGCCATGAGCCCAACATGTTTGAATCGATGCTTCAATCGGTGAATTCGCCGTCGTTAGTCCAGGCAGCTAAAGATGCCGGTGCTGCAGGGATTAATCTGGTTGGAATGTGCTGTTCCGGTGCGGAGATGATGTCTCGCCACGGAATTCCCCATGCCGGAAATTTTATGTCCACAGAGGCGGTTTTAGTTACCGGTGCGGTGGATGCCATGTGTGTGGATATCCAGTGTATAAAGCAAGGACTTTCAACGGTCGCTGAGTGCTATCATACGCCTTTTATTACAACAAACCGGAGAGCTCATTTAGAAGGAGCCTTGCACATTGAATTTAATGAACATGACCCATTGGCATGTACAGATGAAGTGGTTATCAAAGCCATTACCCGTTTTAAGAACAGAAATGTGTCAGTTAAAATACCGAAAACAACCAACACCGGAATTCATGGGTTTTCCCATGAGTACATCAATTACATGCTTGGAGGATCTTTCAGGGGTTCCTATGCACCCCTTAATGAAAATATTATCAATGGAAGGATACGCGGTGTTGCCGGAGTGGTGGGTTGCACCAATCCCAGGGTTAAACAGGACTCGGTCCATGTGGAACTGGTCAAAGAGCTGATTAAAAATGACGTGCTGGTTCTTTTGACCGGTTGTGCACAGATTTCAATAGCCAAGGCTGGTTTGTCGGTTCCTGAAGCTGCTACTTTGGCCGGTCCTGGATTGAGTGAAGTTTGTGAGACAGTCGGAATGCCACCGGTGCTTGGGCTGGGCTCATGTGTGGACAACACCCGGATTTTGATTGCCGCTTCCCAAATGGTTAAGCAGGGAGGCTTGGGTGATTGTTTGGCTGATCTCCCGGTAGCCGGTGCCGCGCCGGAATGGATGAGTGAAAAGGCCATCGCTATCGGCCAATATTTTGTTGCCTCCGGCGTATATACTGTTTTCGGGGTTACCTTTCCCATTGTTGAAGAAACAAAATTTCATAAACTGCTCTTTGAAGACCTTGAAAAACAGGGGCTCGGCAAGTGGGATTTTACACCGGACCCACATCTCATGGCTCAAAAGATGATTGCCCATATTGATAAGAAAAGAAAAGCCCTGGGTATTGACAAGGGTAGGGAGCGTGTGCTCATGGATATGTCGGACCGTCGTGATCTTGATGCGGCTTAGGGCTTGCGCGAAAAACAATTTCACATTTCAGGAGCTGATGCATCTCGTCTGACTGCGTTGCGAAAACTCTAAATATTCTTAATTTAAGCTTTTTCGCGTCTCATTAGTCGAGGTTATCAACACCTGAAATGGCAAACTTGTTATATGAACCCTAGTTCCGATGGGCAGGAAATTTGAAGCGTAACAGGTTGTCATGGCTTGAGTTTGCCTTTAACCATTTTTAATTATTTCCGGATGATCTTTAAAAAATCTGTACAGCGTGGCTCGTCCGACCCCAAGAAGTCTGGCGGCTTTTGCTTTATTTCCCCCTGTTTTGACAAGGGCCTGATTAACTGCATCAACATCCAGCTTCCCGGACGGGCCACGTCTCTGGATGCCATTTTTAAAAGTTTTAAGTTCTAAAGGAAGATCATCCGGTTTAATAATGCTGCCACGGCATTTGACAATAGAAAAGAAGACGGCGTTTTGAAGTTCACGGACATTTCCCGGCCAATTATAGTCCATCATGATAGACAGCGCTTCATTGGAGAACTTCTTTTCCTTTTGACCTTCATTTACCGCCTGATCCAGAAAAAACTCTACAAGAATGGGAATGTCGGTTTTCCTTTCACAAAGAGAAGGAATATGTATAGGGATCACATTAAGGCGGTAAAAAAGATCTTCGCGAAACCTGTTTTTTCGTACTTCGTTTTTAAGATCCTTATTGGTTGCGCTGATCACACGGACATTGACTGATATTGCTTTTTCTCCGCCCACCTTTTCAATGAGACCGTCCTGTAAAAAACGAAGAAGCTTTACCTGCAGGAGCTTTGGAAGTTCTGCAACCTCATCAAGAAAAATACTACCTCCGTCCGCTAGTTCAAAGCGTCCCTTTTTATCCCGGATGGCGCCTGAAAAAGCTCCTTTAACATGGCCAAAAAGTTCACTTTCAATCAGCCCTTCGGGCAGGGCTCCGCAATTAATAGGAACAAATGCCCCTCCCCACGCCCGGCGGCTTTCATTGTGAATAGCAAGTGCAACCAGTTCCTTACCGGTTCCTGTCTCTCCGGAAATATGCACAGGGTAATCGTATTGGGCGACATCTTTAATCTGCTTGAACAGCATGAGCATTTTACTGTCCCTGCCGATTATATTGGAAAAGCCGGCGGATTCTCCAGCTTTGATTTTTAGGCTTAGCAGATCTGTATTGTCTCTAAAACAGGTAAGAACTCCGAAATCCAGATTATTGTCATCTTTCATCATCACAATAGACATTTCAACCTGCCGCAGTTGACCGTCTTTTGCCCTTATATTGATAGAGTATTCAGCTTTATCCGCTATGGCCGGATTATCGTTGAGAAAAGAACAGCGCCCTCCACAGAAAGGTTCGCCGAACGCTTTATGGCAATCTTTTCCTAAGAGTTCTTTTTTGCTGTATCCGGTTATTTTTTCCGCTGCTCTGTTGATATAAAATATACGGCGGTTCAAATCATGGGCAATGATACCATCCTTTAAATTGTCCAGAACGCGTTCCAGGTTTTTTTGATTAGATATTACTTTTTTAAGGGATACTTTAGTCATAATGATTACAGACAGTTGTTATTAACAATAATAAATAACGATTAACACAGTTACTCCGTTTTATCAACAAAATCATTAATATTTATGGAAAACAGTATTACTGCCGGTCCTAAAGATAATTTATGATTTTTGGCCCTGATCATTTCCCCACATGGCAAAAACCATTGTCCCGGCTACGCCGAATGAAAAGGCTGCAAGAAAGTTGACAGTGGGACCGATCATCCACAGGAAGGCACCTGAAAATGCTGAAACGGATACCACCACATCACGTATGAGATAATACAGGCCGAACATTCCTGCTTTGCGATCTTCCGGTGCAAGATCCATGATCAGCGCTTTTCGGGTGGGTTCGCCAAATTCTTTTAACCCCCGCAGGATGAATGCTAACACCAGCAAAGGAAAAGACTGACAGAAAAGAAGTACCAAAGGAAAGAACGTAAAAAAGATAAATGTAGTAACAACAAAGGGCTTTTTTGTGCTTTTGTCGGCAAAATATGCAACCGGAACATACACAAGCATAGCCACGACCATTTCAATACCTGTTAAAAAGCCAAACTGGACTGCGGAAACGGGCTTTGCAATTGTTTTCATGCTCCATATGACAACAAAAGCATACGGAATCTGCTCGCAAAATCTCACCAGGATATCTGCAACAAGGAGTCGTTTAAGGGATGGGCTCATATAGTGCATGATTTTCAGCGGATTCTTTTCCGGTGAAACGGATTCCTGTCCCTTTTTTTTGGGGGGATCGTCTTCAATGAGAATTTGCTGCAATATTGTTGCAACAACCGATAACAGCAACGCAACAACAAAGGCAGCCCGAACGCCGTCACGCTCTCCCCACAAACTGATACAAAGCCCTCCCATAATCGGTCCAAGAGCCATGGGTATCCTTCTTACAAGGGAATGCATGGACACCCCCATGGTTCGCTTATTCAATGGAAGCACTTTTGAGATAAGACTCATGGTAGCCGGTAATGATATGGCAGACCAGGACAAGAAAAACACGGCACCCACTAAAACAGCCTGCCATGAAGGAACAAAAATAACAATAAGATATCCCATCATGGCAAAGATATTGAACACAAGAAGGGCTTTTTTGGTACCGATTCTATCGGAAAGATAACCGCCTGGATAGGCGTAGAGAGCTGATAAAAGATTATCAAGACCGTTTAAAAGGCCGATGGAAATGACGCTGCCACCGATTGCCATCAAATAAATCGGTAGAAACCGCTCGGCCATCCTCTCTCCCATACCCACTAGGATGACCATAAACAGCATTCCAATTGTACTTCTCCTCAGGCCGAAGAACTCCAGAATATGCGATAGGTGAGGTTTAGAAATTGGCAATTTTATCTCTGTTCTAGTATCTTTCCCCTCGTACTAATAACGATCTCTTCTATGGGCATGTTCTTTCCTGCTGCCTCCATGCCTTTTTTTACAATTATGGGAAGACCAGAACAACAGGGAACTTCCATGACAACTGTCATGATGCTTTTTATATTCGCAGTTTTAAATATGTCCGCGAATTTGTCAATGTATTCCTGAACATCGTCAAATTTCGGACAGCCGATCATAATCACCCTGCCTTTGAGCAAATCTCTGTGAAGTGTTGGAAACGCAATTCCGCAGCAGTCTGCCAACACAAGGAGATCAGCTCCTTTTAAAAAGGGAGCTGTTGCAGGCACCAGCTTGATTTGAATCGGCCAGTGGGAAAGGGCCGAATCTTCACCTTCAAGGGAGCCCGGTATATTTGCTTCTTTGCATGAAGAAGTTGGTTCAAATGCTTGAATCTTCGTCGATGGGCAACCGCAGGCTAGTGTCAGGGGCTCTTTTTGTTTTTGGGCTTCTTTTTCAGCCAGGTGTTTTTCCACAGCTTCTTCATCGAACTCGTCAGCTTCACGTTCAACTATCTTTAGAGCATCGTTGGGGCATTCACCTAAACAGGCACCCAGGCCGTCACACAGGTTGTCTGAGACCATTTTTGCTTTGCCGTCTACAATCTGTAATGATCCTTCTGCACAGCTTGGTACACATTGACCGCAGCCGTCACACAGTTCTTCATCAATTTCTATTATTTTACGCAATACTTTCATATTTTCACCGTTTAAGTTTTTTCAATAGAATTTTCTTAGCTTCTATTCCTCCGCTTTTTGTTAAAAAAGATTTGCCTATAACCTTTTCAAGATGGTCGGCATCAATGGGTTTGTCTTTGTGATTATCTTCTATATTTGCTATTATGTCTGCATCATACACGGCCTTGAAGTTTGCTGTTTCTTCCGACCTGGGGTGATGGTGATGACCGACAATATCGCATACTTCATCTATCAGCTCTTTGTTCGCAGAGAGCCTTTCCATAATCGAGCGTGCAATGGGCGGGCCTTCCTGCTCCTGGTATTTGGGTGCGGTGCTGCTATATTTTTTCTCAGCTTCATGAATACCGATATCATGAAGATAGGCTGCAGATAAAATAACTGCCATATTTCCCTGGCCCTCCGATTTGCCGATTATTTCCGCATACCTTGCCACACGGGTGGCGTGACTGATTCTTTTAAAATCGGTTTTAAAATAACGCTTCATTTCAATGGCCACCCGATCTTTTAAAAAATCTTCCTTCTGTGCCAGCAGTTCGGGTGGAAGATCTCCTATGCACTGGTCAGCAAACTGACAATATGAAGCACAGCCAAAATCCATTTTAGGATTGATAAACCTGTGCCCGCAATTTGAGCATTTTCGGGTTGTATCATCCTTGAAAAATTCTACATTATGCTCACATTGCGGACATTTTGCATCAAAGATGGCTCCCGGTTTCCAGTACTTGGTATCTTGGCCTGGGCATTTCATGATTTCTCTCCCAATTCTTAAGTGCAAAGGAGAACTTTACAGTCCTTCGCATAGTTTAAAAAATCTTCAGCAGTCATAATCGTAACACCTTCGATGAAATCTTCCTGCTTTCAATCCATACAATTCAGGCCATATGTCAGCAGCATCCCCCTTCATAGAGGATGCTGCTATATCCCTGACACTATTTTCCTGTCATCATTGCTTCGACATCCGCCTCTGGGGTATCGATGGGTTTAATATCGAATTTTTCCACCAGCACTTTTGCAACATTCGGGGAGAGAAAAGCAGGCAGTGTCGGCCCCAGACGAATACCTTTCACCCCAAGAGAGAGAAGCGCCAGGAGAACGGCTGCGGCCTTTTGCTCATACCACCCGATATCAAAAGAGATCGGCAGATCGTTAATATCATCCAGCTCAAAAACCTCTTTGAGTTTTAATGCAACAACCGCAAGAGAATAGCTGTCGTTACACTGCCCGGCATCAAGGACTCTGGGGATTCCACCGATATCTCCAAGATCGAGCTTGTTGTAACGATACTTTGCACAACCGGCAGTTAAAATAACGGTATCCTGCGGCAGAGCCTCGGCAACTTCGGTAAAATAGTTTCTTGATTTTTGACGCCCATCGCAGCCCGCCATGACGACAAACCTTTTGATCGCTCCTGATTTTACGGCATCCACCACTTTATCAGCCAGTGCCAGTACTTGATTGTGGGCGAATCCCCCCACGATCTTGCCGGTTTCAATTTCAGTCGGCGGGTTACATTTTTTTGCCAGTTCAATAATCTGGCCAAAATCCTTTGAGCCTCCTTTGGCCCTGTCCGCTATATGCGTTACATTAGGATAGCCCGCCATGCCTGTGGTAAA
>CAJHXW010000312.1_pt1 | contig 27628 bp, 19 predicted proteins | sample 9198581 | NCBI WGS metagenome assembly CAJHXW01 (sample SAMEA7708328, study PRJEB35096) | sediment metagenome | biome: marine neritic benthic zone biome [ENVO:01000025]; feature: sediment [ENVO:00002007]; material: shallow marine sediment [ENVO:03000034] sea grass bed [ENVO_01000059] ...
AATAAGATATATAAATCATCCTCATGTCATCTATGGTTGTTTTTCTTCCATTGAAAACAAAACGCAAACCCAAGAAAACTGGTAGTGCCTAAGCATACGTTTGCAGCCGACGCAGAAAGCGCGTGTCTGAAACGCTGCGTTAATAAAATGAAAGAACCTGTATAATACCACATTAATAAAACTCAAAATGGGCATCACTGAAAAAAATCTTAATTAAGTTTCTGATAATCTTCTATCCTTCCTCAGAGAGGATATAGCTGATACGAAAATAAACTATGGGCCTTTCTCTGAATTCAAAGCCTGGATAGGGAATGATGGGCGCATCTTCGAGTAGAGATGATGCCGGGTAAACGTAAGCTTAGGCTAAGAGTTCGCCGATGGAGAGTTGCTCGCCGATTTTTAACCTTTAGTGAAAGGAGACTTGCGCCAAAAAGCAATCAGCGCTCATTAAATCTTGATTTTACAGATTTAAAAAAATGCTTGACATAGAGGTTATAGAATGTCACCTAAAAGCAACAAAAAATGGCGAAACTGATCTCTAAAATTCAGAAAACGGAGGATTTATAGAATGGCAACGATTGATTTTGGCGGCGTGAAAGAAGAAGTTATCACCCGCGACGAATTTCCCATGGGAAAAGCCCTGGAGGTACTCAAAGACGAAACCATTGCCGTGATTGGCTATGGCGTCCAAGGCCCGGCCCAGGCGCTGAACATGAAAGACAATGGCTTCAATGTGATTGTGGGCCAGGCCAAGCAGTTTAAAAATGACTGGAACCGCGCGGTGGAAGATGGCTGGGTACCGGGAGAAACCCTGTTTGACATCGAAGAAGCCGCCCAAAAGGGTACAATCATCCAAATGCTGGTTTCGGATGCGGCCCAAAAGGCCATATGGCCCGCCATCAAAAAATGTCTCAATCCCGGCGACGCCTTATATTTCTCGCATGGCTTTTCGATTACGTACAAAGATCAAACCGGCGTTATCCCGCCTGAAAATGTTGATGTAATACTGGTAGCACCCAAGGGATCTGGCACGTCGGTGCGCCGTAACTTCCTCTCCGGTGCGGGCATCAACTCCAGTTTTGCGGTAGAACAAGATTATACGGGTCGTGCTAAGGAACGCTGCATGGCTATTGGCATCGCTATCGGTACCGGGTATCTCTTCCCCACCACCTTCCAGGGCGAAGTCTACAGCGACCTGACCGGAGAGCGCGGAGTATTGATGGGCGCCCTGGCCGGGATTATGGAAGCCCAGTACGACGTACTACGCGAAAACGGCCACAGTCCCAGCGAGGCCTTTAATGAGACGGTTGAAGAATTGACCGAAAGCCTGATCAAGCTGGTGGCCGAAAACGGCATGGATTGGATGTACATCAACTGCTCCGCCACGGCCCAACGGGGCGCGCTCGATTGGAAGCCCAAATTCAAAGAAGCCGTCGTGCCTGTTTTCAAAGAACTTTACCAACGAGTCGCCTCCGGCGTAGAAACCGAACGTGTGCTCACCGCCTGTGGCGCGCCCGATTACCAAGAACAATTAGGTCAGGAACTGGCCAAGATGCGCAATTCTGAGATGTGGCAGGCGGGAGCAGCTACCCGCTCCCTGCGTCCCCAAGAAGCAGCCAAAGAAGTTTCGGCATCAGTCAAAGGTGTTGGCGGCAGAGGGTCGAACTAACCTCTTTACAGATGGCCACCATCTATAATAAGATAGCGGCTAATTACAGTAATCGCAACAGTACAAGTAAAAGGTTAATTATTGATAATGTTTAAATGGCTCGTGGTCGTAGTTGTACGCAATCTCCCTCTTGTTGTAGTACAAAACAAGGAGGTGTTTGTCGTTGGAGACAAGACATAGACCACAAGCATTTTTATGGGTAGCAAACGCCTCCTGGCATTATCAGGAGGCGTTTTTTATTGTCCCAAAATTATCTTGACAGGAGACCCAAAAATGGAACCAGAAATTAAAACCGGCGCAGAAATAATATAAGAATGCGTGATCCCCCTGACGAACCTACCAGGGATTGAAAAACTCCCCGGCCCCTCAGATATCTGGACCTTGAACGATTGGCAAATATCAGCGTTTCGCAAAGAGAAAATAGGGTTCATGTCCCAGGTCTCCAGCCCTATCCTGGTCCTGAACGTTGTGGAGAATGTAATGGTGCCAATTATGTTCACTTCCTTAAAGAAGCAATGCGACACCTACGACCGGGCAGAAAAAGCTCTAACCGACGTAAGCGGATTCGTCAGCTCACAGCTTCAAAGTCTTCGCTTACCTGCGCTCGGGCATCCTTCAGACGATGCCCTACGACAACGCCTCCCGTCCAAAGTCCGATATCTTCGACTTGCCGTCGGCTAGTATTTATGTTAATAAATTATAGACTTATTAACAAAATTTACATACAGGGGACTTTCTTCCCATTCGTTTGCGCCCATGTTGGGCGTACACAATCTTTTCCAGCGGAGCGCAATAAATAGTGCCCACTGAAGAGCCTGTTATACAAAATTAGATCAGAGTTTGGTATTTCACCTAAATATAGATTCTTTGAAACATCTTGTTGGGAGATCAATTATGGCTTTTAAAGTAATTAATTCAGTTTATAGTCCGGAATTGGAATTTGGAGAAACCTTTTTGGAAACAAAAGATGTGGAGCTGGTTAACGGCCGGTGGCTGAATGAAGCTGAGCTCATGCAGCACACGTCGGACGCCGACGCCATATTGTGTTCAGGACCCATCCAGGCCTGGACACCCCAGGTTATTCAAACCCTTAAAAAATGCCGCATCCTTGCCAGCCTTGGTATCGGTTACGACAGCATTCACTTGAAAACTGCATCGGACATGGGTATAGTAGTGACCAATATTCCGGATTACTGTATCGACGAGGTATCCGGACATACCATTGCCATGATACTGGCCCTCGGCCGGAAACTATTTCAAATTGATAAAATCGTGCGTGATCACCACGTCAATTTTGTCCCCCCCAGAAGAGAAACCATCGGGGACTTTATTCGGCCGATTTACCGGTTTCGGGATCAGACCGTGGGGATTCTGGGAATGGGTAAAATCGGAACGGCAACGGCCCTTAAAGCCAAAGGGCTTGGCATGCGTGTCATTGCATATGATCCATATGTTCTAAAAGAGGTCATGTTCAGCCATGGTGTTGAGCCGGTCGATTTTGAGACCTTGCTCGAAGACGCTGATTATCTCAGCATTCATGCATGGTTGAGTGACGAAACCCGGCAAATGATCGGAGAAGACGCATTCTCTAAAATGAAATCGACGGCATTTCTCATCAACACTGCCCGGGGCGAAATTATCGATCAGCCGGCTTTGATTCGTGCGCTCGAGGAGGGTAGCATTGCCGGCGCGGGTCTTGATGTGACCTCGGACGATCCGATTGCTTCCGATAATCCCATGATAAAAATGGATCAGGTTATTTTCAGCGGTCATTCCGCCTGGTACTCGATAGCATCGGACTCAGGGCCCATGTTTTGGCATAAAGCCATGGAACAAGTCGTCCTGGCACTTGATGGTGCGTGGCCTACCTATGCAGTGAATCCTGAGGTCAAGGCGAAATGGTTTGAAAGATGGGGCTGCAGTCATCAGTAAGTTAATCTAATTGGATGTTGGCTGTGTCGTAAGGTTTCTTATCCGTCCAATTTTAACCTTGAAAACATTGATATTGAGGCTGAAAACACTTATTTTAGAATGTTTATTGATAAATATCAGGAAGATATCTATGTTAGACTTCTTTAAGCCATTTTAGGTCTCACCCTTCACCATGCCACCACGAAGCGAAAGGAAAATCGTTATGGAAAATCAACTGATGCAACTGATGAATAAGTACCGCAAGGGCTCTCGATCCGTTTTCAATCTATGGCCCTTTTTGTCCCTGGAGATGCTAAAACAGAACGGCCTCGATTTCAATGATGTTCTGCAGAACCCGCATGCCATGGCCGCTGCAGCACTCTTCGGCCTGGAGATGGGTTTCGAAGCGACCATCCTTCCCTTTGATCTCAATGTGGAGGCCGAAGTTCTCGGTGCCGGGGTGTGTTACCATGACGCGGTGGACGGCAACCCCATCTATCCCACAATCGGTGAAAAGTCCATCCATTCCGCCGAGGATATTGCCGTTCCGGAAGATCCGGCGACAACCGGCCGGATTCCGCAGATTCTTGACAGCATTCGTACGGTCCGGGAGAAAGCCGACGGCCGGGGAGCGCTGGGGATCTCCCTACCCGGCCCCTTCACCCTGGCCGGCCAGGTCATGGATATGGACAAGATGTTCATTATGGTGCTGAAAAAACCTGACCAGGCCCATGCCATACTTGAACGGCTCACCGGTTTTCTGATCCGCTTAAGAGAGATCTACTTACAGGCGGGGGTTGAATTGGTTTCCGTAAAAGAGGGCGGGGCCTGCAATATCTCTCCCAAGGCATTGAAAAATGTGCTGCTGCCTCATTTGGAAATGCTTTTCACCCATGCCCCCGTCCCTCAGACTCTCTCCCTGCCCGGCAAGGCGGACCGGTCGATGGAAGCGGTCCTAAGGTGCGGCCCGGATGCCGTTGTGGTGGATCAGGAGTGCAACATCGGAAAGATCCGGGAAATCGTACCGGAGACGACCCCGCTGTTCTGGGTCTGCGGCCCCTATGACATGCTGGCCAGTGCCGATCCGGCAACGGTGAAACAGACTGTACTTTCCGGACTTAAATCGGGGGTGACCTCAGTGATTCCTCCTGCCGACGTCTATCCGCCGGCCAGGAACGAGAACATCCGTGCGTTCATCGACACCGTCCGGGACAGCACAGCCTGATAGCACGTCACTGTTTAATTAGGCCCCGGTTCTGCCCCCAAAGGAGAGATCGATGTATAATTTGGCTCGTTATATCCTGCGTGGCTTTTTTCTCAAGAGCGGATGGCGCATGACCGCGAAGTCGGCAAAATGGAACACAAGTCCAAAGACGGTTCGGAAACGAAAGTGTTCGATGCGCTGGAATGGATGGCCGGCATGTATTCCCACGTACCCAACAAAGGAGAACAGATAGTTTTTACGGACGGGCCGATGGATCGGGCCGACGCAGCAGCTTGTAATAAAATGTTATACTGTTTCCCATAAATATATTCCGTTTTAAACGATGAAAAACTCGTATATAAGAGATGCTTTTAAAAGAATAAAAAAACCAACCAAAACATATGCAGGCAGGCCGCATATGTTCATGTTCTTTTCTGGGGGGATTCGGTCCAGTTCATCTGATAAAATAATAACAAGGAAGTGATGAGATGTTCACTTTTGTTAGAAGCAAATAGCATTTAGAAGGTTCCGAAACCCTTGATGCCCAAAAGCATACTGAGCTTTCTCCCTATATCTTATGGAACTGCCTGCCTAAAGATCATACTTTAGCTCTATTAGTTATTCGATATGTCAATATACCAAAGAATGTCCCGAAAAAGGTGACGCACTAATAACTGCCCAGTATTTTAAAATAATCTGTCTTTTCTTCAATGGTTTTAAGGACTGGCCCAAAGTCCTCCGATTCAATATCCGCTTCAAAATCCACATAAAACATATATTCCCACGGTTTTTCCTGTATGGGACGCGATTCCAGTTTAACCAGATTAATACCGTTATCTGCAAATATTTTTAAAACCTCAAAAAGGGCCCCCGGCCGATTGCCGGTGGAGTAAATTATCGACGATTTGGTTTTCTTTCTTTTTTCTATCGGTTCCATACCGATAACCACAAACCGCGTATAATTTCTTGGATTGGTTTCAATACTCTCCTCTATAACCTCCATATCATATATTTCGGCCGCAACCTTGTTCGCAATGGCTGCCTCAGAAGAATCGTTCTTTTCACTTATCATTCTCACGGCCTTTGCCGTATCGGTTATGGGAACAAGCTCCCAGTTCTTATGCCGGTCTAGGAACTGTCGACACTGCTGAAAAACCTGCGGGTGTGATAAGATACGTCTGATATTTTCTATTTTTGTTCCCGGATGTCCTATGAGGTGATGCATAATTCGAAGGGTAATTTCACCGATAAATTTAAGGTCAAATTCGAGAAGGAGATCATAATTTTCATGTATGCTGCCGGTAAGTGTATTTTCCAGCGGGACAACACCGAAATCTACACCCCCCTCTTTTATGGCTTCGAAAATGGCCCTGAACGAGGGCATGGGAACTTTTTCTAGCTTGGATCCAAAATACTGGGAACAGGCCTTATGACTGAAAGTTCCCATCTCCCCTAGAAATGCCACGGTCTGTGAGCCTTTTCCATTGATTTTATTCAAATGTTCAACCGCAACCGCCTTATCGAGGTAACCGAAATCAAGCTGTTTTTCGATTACCGGAGCAATAACATAAATATCGCGCGTCAATTGTCCGAACTGTTTAGGATAAAGGCTCTGGGGACCGTCAGAAAGGGCATTATCGGGATCGTGGTGCACTTCGATCATCAATCCATCAGCACCGGCGGCAATAGCGGCGCGGGACATGGGACTGACCTTTTCCCGCATCCCGGTCGCGTGACTCGGATCTATCACAACCGGCAAGTGCGTAAGCTGCTTGATAACCGGAATTGCGGACAAATCAAGGGTGTTTCGGGTATATGGTTCAAATGTTCGTATGCCCCTCTCACAGAGGATGATATTATCATTTCCTTCGGACATGATGTATTCGGCCGACATTAGCCATTCTTCGATTGTGGCCGACAGTCCCCTTTTTAAAACAACCGGTTTTCCCATGCGACCCACACATTTAAGCAGTTCGAAATTTTGCATGTTCCTGGCTCCGATCTGAACAACATCTATGTACTTTATCATCACATCAGCCTGGGTGGGGGAAGTCATTTCTGTAATAACACGCAGACCCGTCTCTTCCCTTACTTCCGCAAGAATTTTTAATCCCTCTTCCTCAAGACCCTGGAAAGAATAGGGTGAAGTCCTTGGCTTGAAGGCTCCGCCTCTAAAGAGTACCGCACCGTATCTTCTGACTTCACGGGCTATTGTCAGAGCCTGTTCCTTGCTTTCCACAGCGCATGGACCTGCAATGATGGTTATGCGTTCCCCCCCGATAACCACATCACCCACCTGAATGAGACTGTCGTTAGGATGCATCTCCCTGCTTACCAGTTTAAAGGAGGTTTTTACCGCTGTCACTTTTTGGACACCTGGCAATTCCCGAAAAAAGCTTTCATCATGACCGGCCTTATCAAGAACTCCGATATTAACGCGCTGTCCATCAACTACGCTTCGTATTGTACACCCTTTTCTTGTAAGCATACTACGGATGCTTCTCATGTCTTCCTGGGTTATTCCCTCTTTCAATTTTAGTATCATAATTAATCTCCTTCTCTTCAAAAAAAAAGCCCCGGGAGTTATCATCCCAGGGCTTTCAGCCGTTTCAACCCCGGGCAGACCGGATCAGGTCCACCCAGGCGTATAATTCTCAGTCTTATACAACCGGATGGACGCTCTTAAAAAAGAAGCGTCCAAAAAAAGTTCGTCCAAAAATTTTATTGTGATTATCTGTCATTACTCTATCCTATCAATTGTTTTGTTTTAATAACCCATATTAAAGTAACTGTCAAGTAATGTTTTTAAGTCAAATTCCTATTGATATTTACCCGGTGTTGACAGATGTTTAAATTTTAAGATAATTATTTTTATTTTGTATCGCTGCAGATTTTCCTTGCCGGTATTATAAAAATCTTGATATCTATAGTAATTCTTATAAATATGTTCTGTTTTAAACGAGGAAACTGTCTGAGTGTATTAAAGATCGTTAAAAAAAACTTGAATCCAATCTTGTCAGCTTGTTGAATTGGTTCTAATAGCAAAATCAATTATAATATGATCGCTCTGTTCTTTCTTTACGAGCTTTTTTTTATACGAGTTTTTCATCGTTTAAAACGGAATATATTTATGAGAAACAGTATAGGACCCATCCGGTATTTTTAAATCCGCTTGCCGGATCAATTCATTGCAATCACCTTTAATCTTATAGGAATGGAGTATTTGTGTTTTGAAAACAATTGAAATCAAAGGAAGTGGGAATAATTCAACCATCCTCATAGGTGAAAAGCTTAAAAACCTTGAAAAGTACATTCCTGCTAAAAGTATGATGGTTATCACCGACACCAATGTTTGGGACATATATCATGATAAAATACCCGATTGTCATGTGATTAAAATTGGAACCGGTGAAAAGGAAAAAACTATAGATACCGTCTGTCATATTTATGAAAAACTCGTTGAAGCCGAAGCCGACCGTTCATCCTTCCTGGTAGGAATCGGGGGCGGCATTGTGTGTGATATTACCGGATTCGTGGCATCAACCTATATGAGAGGGTTAAGATTCGGATTTGTTTCATCCACGCTTCTATCCCAGGTTGACGCAAGTGTGGGGGGTAAAAACGGTGTTAATTTCAAAGGATTTAAAAATATGGTCGGTGTTTTTAATCAGCCTGAATTTGTTATCTGTGATATTGATCTTCTGAAAACGCTTCCGCCAAGAGAACTCGCAAACGGTTTTGCCGAGATAGTTAAACACGCGGCAATTGCTGACATAAATTATTTTAACTTTATCGAAGAGAATTATTCAGCGGCCCTTGATCTTGATAAAAGCATCCTGGAAAGACTTGTCCATGATTCCGTTATGATAAAAGCATCCGTTGTAAACAGGGATGAAAAAGAAAAAAGTGAACGTCGAAAACTAAATTTTGGGCACACCCTTGGCCATGCAATAGAAAAAACAACCGGGGTTCATCACGGCGAGGCGATTAGCGCCGGAATGGTAGCGGCGGCAGCGCTCTCGGCCAAAAAAGGGCTTCTCCCGGCCAAAGATGCCCAACGAATAAATCGGCTTCTTGACAAGCTGCAACTACCCATTTCGATTACGGGTCCAAGGGAAGCATTACTTAATGCGCTGAAAAAAGACAAGAAAAGAGAAGGAAATCATATACATTTTATTCTTCTCAACGGACTGGGTAACGCGATTGTAAAAAAATTATCGATAAAAGAACTGGAAGCTATTCTATAGGGCTCTTTTCTGTCTTTCGTAAATCATACAAATCTATCGATTCAAAGCGACCAAAAAGCGGTTAAGAAACAATCCAATACTGCTTGCCATAAATTTTCATGCCAGACTGGGCACAAAGAAGCATGTAATCTAAGGTTCGTCCTGGGAATTGCCTATTGGCCCGGTACAGGACTTAACAATCTGATCTGGAAATGAACGTACGGCAGCTATCTTGCTGATATAAGATTTAAACCAGCCCCAGAGGACAGAATCCCACGGCGACGTCAATCGTCTCTGCCTGTATAGCGTTAACTGAGAAGATAGGGGGTGTGTACGATATTGATCTTATTTGTTAAGTCTTGTACCGGGCCAATAGGCAATTTCCAGGATAAACCGAGCTAAGATCAAAAAACAACTGTTCATTTCTAATGGATATCCCGATCTTCCACCCCAGTCCTTTTTACCAGTCCTACAGAGAATGCCAGCAGAAACTGGGCGGTGTAGTACATCGGCAGCCCGATAAGACGATTGTAAAATTGTTCTATGACGAATCGCTGATGCGCAACAAAGATGTCGGAAATATAGAAAAACACTGCGCCAGCCAGTATGAACCACGCGCCGAGTCTCCGAACCTGGGGATTACGAAAGGCAGCCCACGCGCCGGCCACCATCACGGAGATCACGACAATATAAAATGTAACCGGCACGATCATCTCGCCCAGGTTCGGCAGAAGCCATAAGTAGATGCATCCACTTATCGCAACAATCAGGATATTAAAAGGGTTGACCCAGTCCATGCGGCGGGTAAGGATAGCAAATGCCAGAATATAAAGTATGTGCCCTGCAAGGAAGGCCACAAGTCCAACTCTGAAAGCGGTCAATCCAGGCAGAGCCAGACTCACGTCTCCCACAAGACCGAGAATCAGTCCTATAAGAACAAACTTAAAATACCTGGGCAAGACCTTGGGCTGGAGCAATGCGGTTATCACGAATAAGATGGACAGCGGTGTCTTGAATCCCAACATCGACCAGCTGTTTCCGGTGCTCTCCGCCCACACAAGGCCAACTAGAAGGCAGGCCGCAACCGAAAGCAGAATGTTTCTAAGCATTTTCCCTCCTTTGCTGTCTGTTCCCCTTTCCAATGGAATATATTTATGAGAAACAGTATGGCTATAGTCATTTTGATAAATTTTCATGTCCGACCAGGCACAACGAACCATGAAAACTATGTCGATTTTTCTATTAATTTTCTATGTTCCAAACGCGATTTGAGTTTTGGAAATTTATCCATGTCGGTATGGGGCAAGAATAAAGCCGCAACGTAATGATCCATATAGGAAGCCGTTTCCGACAACTCAAAATTGGTCATCTTTTTAGTCACCTCTACCACATCCATACGAATGTGGTTTGACAACGCACTCATTCTTGCACCCATCAGAGAACTATTACCAATAAACGTAATCCTTTCCGGATCCATTTCAGGAAGCAGACCGATGGTCATCGCTTTTTCCAAATCCACATAACTTCCAAATCCCCCTGCAAGGATAATATGCTCCAGCATTTGTACATCCATCCCCACTTCATCTAAAAGGGTCTGGTACCCGGCGTATATGGCCCCTTTGGCCCGAATGAGATTTTCAATGTCAATTTCCGTCAGAACAATATCTCTGTCAATCTGTGTATCCTTTCTCCAGGCAAGCACATATTCCCATACACCATCGTTTTCACGAATGCGTTGCGTTCTCAGGTTCCGGTTGAATTTCCCCTGATTGTCAATGATACCCATTTCAAACATCGTCGCCACCATGATGATCAGACCGGAACCGCATATACCCTTTGGCCTGACATTTCCTATGGTGATATTCATCGGTTCCAGGGTTAGGGGATTTACGGAAAAATCTTCAATTGCCCCTTTTGCGGCACGCATTCCAAATAATATGCCCCCGCCCTCAAAAGCCGGCCCCGCAGAACAGGCAGCGCAGGCAAGCCAGTCTTTGTTGCCAATCACGATTTCGGCATTCGTGCCGATATCCATAAAAAGTGTTATTTCTTCACTTCGATAAATGCCTGAACCCATCACCCCGGCAACAATATCACCACCCACATAACTTGAAATCTGCGGGTAGACGAGGGCTTCGACGTGATCCCCAAGATCAAGCCCCAAGCTTACTGCGTTTATCGGTGGATAAAGTGTTGCAGCCGGAACATATGGGCCACGCCGGATGTACCTTGGATTTACTTTTAAAAAGAGCTGGCTCATAGTTGTATTTCCCGCCAGCGTAATGGCAGAAACCTCGTCACGCTCAATTTTGCCCTGCTTAATAATTTTACCGATGATTTTGTTAATTGATTTAATAATGACCTCGTGGAGCTTTTCCAGACCGCCGGGTTTTTCCGCATACATAATTCGGGTAATGACATCTTCTCCATAGCTGATCTGTCCGTTAAAATCACCGGCCTGAGCGACAATGTTTCCACTGTGAAGATCGATTAATTCACCATAAACTGTGGTTGTTCCGATATCCACAGCAATTGCAAAAATTCGGTCTGTTGTATTGCCCGGTTCAACATGAATGATGTTTGATTTTCTACCCTTCTGGACGGGCCGTGATAAGGTCGCAGTCACCTTAAAATCATCTTCCCTAAAAACATCCGGCAATTTTCTAATAACCGGCAGACTAACTGCAAGACGGTGTTCATCATGGTTCAGTTTTAAAAATCCGATAAGCCGGGAGGTATCCGGAAGGTTATCCTGGATGGAAGGTTCCGGAAGCTCAAGATATTTCTTTTCCACAGGTGGCACGAAAAGCCCCTCTTTCTTTAGTGCTTCAAAATCCGGCTGCTTTACAAGGGCTGTTCGTCTTGCAGTGCTTTGCATATTCAGCACCTTTGCATCAACCTCTGACTCCACTGGAACGCGAACCTTAACATTTCCTCGAATAATTGATTTACAGGCCAAACGATATCCTTTTTCTATATCAGCCTCGCTCAGCTTCTCTGTAATTCCCTCTTCAATATTTCCCTCTTCTATAATTACCCGGCATTTCCCACATATCCCCTCTCCGCCGCAGGAGGCATTTATATGGACTCCGGCCTCCATGGCAGCACGTATCAGACGCTCTCCATCTTCAACGGTTATTTCCTTGTTGTGAGGAAGAAATAAGACTTTATGCTCACTCATCAATAATTACTCCTTTATAGCTATTTTAGTTCTCATAAATATGTTCCGTATTAAATGAGGAAACTGTCTGAGTGTATTAGTCCGTCAGGCGGATTAAGAAAGAATTTGTGTGCAATATTGTCAATTTCCTGAAAGACCGCTTCAGCGCAGTCCCGCCTGGCAGAATTTACGACTCCACCAATTATTCATACCAGGTCAAAATTTCCTTCAAAGGCTCTCTATCTGTTTTAAAAGCATTCTCGGGTGCGGTTTCATCTTCATATCCCAGGGAAATGGCCAACAGTACTTCTTTTTCTTTAGAAATATTCAGGACATCCTTAATGTCATTACCATATTCAGTGATAAGCCCGATGGGGCAGGTTGAAAGGCCCTTTGATTCGGCCGCAAGCAAAAGATATGAGACAGACAATCCCACATCCAAATATCGCAATTTTGGAAAGACCTTATCCATTAAAACAATGATTACAACAGGTGCACCGTAAAAGGAGCAACTTCCTTCCTCAATAAATTGGTTAAACGGTACATCCGGTTTTGCAATCTTAGGTTCCATGATTTTTAATGCCCGGCGGCATCGCTCAGCGATTTTTTTAGGCAGAGGGTTTGAGGTTCCAGGACCGCAGGATACGTTTTTCATAGCGTGAACCTTTTTCAGACGGCGGATCAATCGATCCTTTTCTTCCCCATATGTCACAACATATTCCCAGGGTTGCAGATTAATAGCAGAAGGAGCAAATCCTGCACACCGGATCAGGTCTTCAATATCAGCACGGAGTACGGGCTTATCAAGGTAACCCCTAATACTTCTCCTCTGCTTTAATATATTACACAGATCCATAAACACCTCTTTAATTTTATCGAACGTTTATCATTTATATTTACGATATCAGGCAAGCCTCTTACGGGGCATATGCTCAATCCAAACCTCTTCCTTAAAGACCTTCTCCAGATTCTCTGACAAAGATTCCATTTGGGCCATGTCTTTCGTTTCCACTACCAGGTCATAATCATCCAGAACCTTAAGCTTGCCATATCGTTTAAAAATTTCAAGGGCCTTATATACATCAGCCGTAAACCAGCCATTCATTTTTTTCAGCAATTCATCTCCCTTTAAGGGACCTTCTATCACCAGATCCACCTGACGGGTTTTCGCTTCCCATCCTATTACAGCCTGTTTCTTTATCACCGGCCGAACAGGATCATGCACAGCCGCACACTTAAACCACAGCATGGCTCTTTCCATAGTATAATACCCCCCAAAAAAAATTATGGCTCAAAGTTTGTAAATGACCTTGAACCATAATTTATTTTTCCGGGTTTATCAATTATTTCTTATTTTATAACAGATCAACTCTCCATTCACACCACTATTTCAACAGTCTTTCCAGCGATTGTTTCAGATCCAGCATGCTGTCTCGGATCTCGGAACGATCCGGAGCTTTCCCTCTGAGCCAGGTCATCAGGCTTCTTTGCTCGGGAACCCGGTCTCCTGCTACCATTTTCCGCAGAACAATTCTACGACGTCCGGAGTAAATACACAAGGATGGGATAGCGGGAAACCAGGGAGCTGTTTTAATCCTGGTAATGGCCTCTTTCTCGATAAAAAACCGGTCCACCGGCGTCCCTATGGAAACACCTTTTTGAGTGATATCCACGAAGTAACCTTCACGGCTTCTTTTGGCCATGAAAAAAACCAGGCCGATCCAGGTGGGAGCCAGCAGTAGCGCCAGAACAGCTCCGGCTTCAAGTGTGATACCGATATAGAAAACTGCCGCTTCGATGGCGAGCTTGAGCAAGGATGGAGCCTGCAGTGTAACTTCAGTGATTCGGCTGATGAATCCAGGTGCCAGTGCTGTTAAGCCGGATATAAGAACCATCATCTGAATAATCGCAATCAAAAAAAATCCCATCCGTGCGTAACGGCGTCGAGAAAAGAAAAAGATACTTCCGGCAGGTGTCTCCTTCCATCGCGGACCACGGAAGGCGGAAATGATGTAATAGCGCACCCCTTCGAAAAGGGAGTACATGACCGGAACCACCACCAGGGTCAGTACTGTAGCGAAACAGATGCCGAAAATAATTACCACTCCCAGGCCTTCCCACAATTCATCGGTAATGGTCAGCGTCAGAATTCCCCCTACCGTAGAGAGAGTAGTGGAAATGATCGGTCGCAACCGTTGCTGTCCACCGGCCACGATGGCATCGAACATGTTCAAACCGGTTTTGCGCTTATTGTTGATACAATCCACCAGGACAATGGAATCGTTGACTACGATTCCGCTCAGTCCCACCAGGCCGATGAAACTCATGATGGAAAAGTTGTTTCCCGTAACCAACAGGCCGACCATAGCACCTACGATGGACAACGGAAGCGCCGTGAGGATAGCAAAGGGCTGGGCAATGGAATTAAACTGGGAAACCAGCAGGGTAAAAATGAGGATAGCTGCCACAATATAGGCCAATCCCAAAGATTCAAAAGATTCGGCGGTTTCCTCGAATTCACCTGAATAATCGAAGGTGTAGCCTGAAGGCAATTCCATCTTTTTCAGTTTCTTCATCAGTTCCTGGGTGATCTCCACGGCGGACCGCCCTCGATTGCTGGCCGATATTCGGACGATTCGGCGCCGATCGGAATGCCGGATACTGTTCAGACCTTCTCCCTGGTGATAACTGGCGATAGTTGTCAGGGGTACCAAATCTCCCGAATCGGAACGCACCTTCACCTTTTCCAGCATTCTCGGGCTGGTCCTCGATTGGGGGGAAAAGCGAAGCTTAAGGTCGTATTTCTTGGATACATCAAGCTCGTCTCGAAATTCACGGATATCCAGTCCTGCGGTGGCGCCCCGCAGTGTAGTTGCAACTAATTCAAGGGGGATACCCATGGCTGCCGCCCGTTTTCGGTCTATTTCCACTCGCAGCTCCGGAGCCGCATCGCTGAAATCATCCTTGAGATCTACGACTCCGTTGATGCTTTCCATTGTTTCTCTGACCTGGTCAGTTATCTGGCGGAGTACTTCTATTTCGTGGCCGACAATTTTCAGCAGAATGGGAGCAGCCGTCGGCGGCCCCCACTGAATGGCTCGAAAACGGATGTCCGCCCCCGGAATTTCCTGAAGAAAGGGTCGGATACGTTCTTGAATTTCCCGGTGGGAAGCACGGGCAAACTCCTTGCCATCCTTCAACTCGATAGTGATTTCGGCAAAATTACTGATGGTTCCAGAACCAAAAGAGAATTCCAAGGCACTCTGCCCCTGTTGACCGACCGTGGAAACCACCTGGACCACCTCCGGTACGTGTTCGCCAACGATGGCTTCGACTTTTTTAGCAACCGCATCGGTGATTTCCACCTCGGTTCCTCGCGGCGTCTCCACGGTGATATAGATATAGTCGAAATCGGCGTCGGGAAACATCTCTACCTTGACTACCCCCTTGTACAGCAGGACACCAGCTCCGACCAAACAGACTAAAATCATGACGACCACCCAGAACCGGTGATTCAAAGCCCAGGAAACCCCACGAACATAGAGTTTCTTCAACTGTTTAAGATCGTCTTCCGGACGCACGATTTTACCCTCTTTGCGGGCGCGCTTCATGATCATGCTCAGGATCAAAGGGTTTGCCACAAGGGCCACAACAAGGGAGGCGCACAAAGCGATGGAAACGGTTTTAGGGAGGAATCCCATGTATTCGCCGACAACTCCAGTCATGAGAAGCATGGGCAGAAATGCCGCCATGGTTGTCAGGGTAGCGGAAATGACCGGCCTGGCAATTTCAGAAGTACCTTCGATGACCGCGGTAATACGATCTTTGCCCAGCTGGTAGTGGTGATACACGTTTTCCACCACGATAATGGCGTTGTCCACAATCATGCCGATACACAGAACCAGCGAAAAACGAACCATGCTGTTGTTGGACATGCCGAAGACCTTTAAAAACACAAAGGACAGCATGAGCGACAGCGGTATGGATAATGCGGTAATGATGGAATTTCGCAGGCCCATGGCGAAATAGAGAACGATCACCACGATGATCAGACCGAATACCGCCGAATTATTCATCTGATCAAACTCCTGCTTGATAAACTTGGCTCTCTCCGCCGTAATGGTGGCATGGACGCCGGCAGGAAATGTATTCTCAAGGTCGGCCAGTTTTTGCCGCACTTTCCCGGAAGTTGCCAAAATATTGGCGCCGGCACGTTTCTTGATGGCAATGGATACCGAGGCCACACCGTTTACACGGGAATAGGTGACATCTTCGGAATGGCCGTCGATCACCGTAGCCACGTCCTTGAGAAATACCACTCGATCGCCTTGTCGGATCAAAGGAACCTTATTGTAATCATCAACGTTTTTGATCTCGGTAAGCGCCCGAAGAAGGAGACGACGTCCCTCCACATTTACCTGCCCACCGGGGATATTAATGTCTGACCGCTTGACAGCTTGATAAACATCTATGAGGGTCAATCCGTATTGGCTCAAACGTTCCGGGTCCAGGTAAATCTGAATCTCACGGATCAAACCGCCGGCCACGTCCACTTCCAGAACCTCCGGCATCAATTCGATCTCATCGGCCACATCCTCGGTAAGTCGTCTGAGTTTCACCGGATCGATATCACCGACCACCGAGGCGATCATGATGGGAATATCGGAAAAACTGACCTCGTTGACCTCCGGGTCTTCGGCATCTTCGGGAAGATCCTTGCGGGCGTCTGTCACCTTTTCCCGAACCTTTTGCAGGGAGCGTTCCAGATCGGCTTCGGCTTGAAAATCGATGACCACCACGGAAACGCCTTCAGCCGAATTCGAACGCATCTCGTCCACGTCTTTCAAATCGCTGAGAGCTTCTTCGATGGGGTTGGTTACCAGGCTCTCGATCTCGCTGGGGGAAGCTCCGGGATAAAGGGTGACCACGATGGCTACCGGAGCCGATATTTCCGGCTCACCTTCCTTGGGTAAAGATCTATAGGCGAATGTGCCTGCCACGATGGGAAGGGCGATCACCAGCATGGCAAAGATCAACCACCGGTTAATTATATAGTGAAAAAATTTCAATTTTTCATCTCTGGGTTTTCTGTTTTCATCTGATACTGTCCAACTGTTCTATGGCTAAAAAAACAATCCACATGCTATCGACTGCCGATGATTTCCACGCTATCACCATCTTTAAGATATTGGCTGCCAGTTGTCACCAGTTTATCTCCCGGTAAAAGCCCTTTCACTATCCTCACGGAAGATCCGTCAGCCCTGCCCAGTTTGACTTCACGGACGGCAGCCTTGTCTCCATCCACCACCACAAATACTTCCTGGCGGTTCTGTCGGAATAGAACACAGTTTTGGGGGATCATGATGGCATTTTTAATTTCATCGATGGTGATGTTCACGGTTGCAGTCATCCCGGCCTTGAAGATCAAGTCCGAGTTGGCAACCAGTATCTCAACCTCAAAGGTATTGGTATGCGGGTCAGCCTTGATCCCGATCCTGTCCACCTGTCCGGAAAAAGTAGAATCCGGGTAAGCTTCAACCATAACGGCAACAGGATCGTCTTTATCCAGATAGACGTAGTCCTGCTCGTTGGCATGAATCTTCACGCGCATGCTCTGCATGTCCGCTATGGCCATCACCGGTTCACCGATATTGATGTTCTGCCCCTTCTCCACCATCCTGACGGTCACAAGGCCGCCAAAGGGCGCTTTAATCACGGTTTTATCAAGGCGTCTTTGATTGATGTCCACCGCGGCTTCTGCCTGGGACATCGCCGCCTGGGTGGCTTTATATTCGGCCTCGATTTTCTCGTAGTTTTCCGTGGTGATCACCTTTTCAGGCAGCAGTTCTCCGGCTCGCAGAAAAGAGTTTTTGGCAGCTGCATACCGGGCTCTGACCGAAAGAAGGTTGGCCCTTGCCTCTTTCAAAGCCAATTGGTAATCCGTGGGATCGAGGGCCACCAATATTTTATTTGCTTTGATAGCATCTCCCGTATCCACGCTGTACGCCTGAACAATTCCAGATACCTGCGAAGACAGGACCACTTCGTGATTCGGTACCAGCCTCCCCACCGAGTTGACCACTATCGGCAAATTGTGGTTCTCAACCACGGCAATCTTCACCGAACGAGGTTTGGATTTGACGATTTTCTCTTTTTCTTGTGGATTGCAACCGGTCAAGACAACCAGTCCGGCCAACACACTTATTATAATCAGTATCTTTTTCATTAGATTAAGCTTTCAATTCAATTAATAAAATTATCACACTTTTTCAATGGCCTGAAATTTATTCATAAATTTGCGGTCAATGTGGTCTTTAATCATAAACGCCATTTTTCCGGAAAACACCAGCCATTTTTTCTTAAATACACCAAGCCCGTCACCGATGTTGAAAATCAAAAGATATTCAGGGCCGGGGTCAAAAATTTTAAGATCATCGCCCTTAAGAGTTGCCATCAGGTTGTATAAAAGAACAGGATTCTCGCGAACCGCATACACCCCAACCTTATCCAAAGGCTGATCCTTAAAATAAATGCAATCGCCGCCGCCAAATATTTCAGGATATTTTACAGACTGCAAGTATTTGTTTACCAAAAGTCCTTGGTCAGGACCGACAGGAAGGCCTGATTCCTCAAAAATAGTGGAGGGTTTGACCCCCTGGGCCATAAAAACAAAATCAGTGGGAAATGTTTCACCGGATTCAAGGCGTATTTCATCCGGTTTAATCTCTTTAACATAGCCGGTTTCAAGGATTTGAATACCTCTGTTGTGGAGGGAAGAAAAAATCCTTGATCTCACGCTTTTGGGAAATCTTGCCATAAATTTTTTACCGGCAAAAATCCGGATATCAGGCATATGGTTGTTCACTTTTCTTGCCAACTGCTGCACATTTCCGGCAATTTCGGCAGATGAAGGGCCGCCTCCTGCAATACTGACTATGACCTTTTTTTGTGAAAACAAAACTTTTAGTTTATCGGCAGCTTCCATGAGCTTTTCAATGGGTTTAACCGGATAGATATTATTACTATTTTCAGAAACTGTCTGCATGGGAACATAGCTGCCCGCATTAAAGGAAAGCACGTCATAGGAAAACGTTTTTCCTGTTTGAGCGTAGATCTCTTTTTTATCAGGATCAATCCTTACAACTTTATCCTTTACAAAATTACCGCCTTGTTTTTCTACCACATCCCTTGTGGCGAACCGGATATCATCAGGGCTGTACGTCCCACCCAGCATCCCGGGACCCATGCCGGAATAATAGTGGTAAAAAGAAGGGCCGATTACGGTCACTTCAAACCCCTTTTCAACAAACTCACCGATATTTTCAAGGGTCATCATGTGAGCATGGCCACCTCCAATGAGCACAAGGTGTTTTTTCATTTTGCCTTCTCCTTTTAAAGGTTGTCCAAAAGTTTACCCAAGCTCGCAAGATGCGCCTTTTCTTCATTGGCAATCTGATTAATCATTTTCTTTGACTTTACATTCTCTATTTTTGAGGAGACTCTTTGATAAAGATCCAGGGCCTGGGCTTCTATTGACATGGCAAGTGAAATCACTTCTGTTTCAGAATCAAGGTCCGGGTTGAAAAGATCAAGATATTCCCGGGCGGACAACCCGCCTTCCATGGCCTTGGTTTCAACCATTTGTTCAAATTCATCCTTGCTCAAATCTTCAGTGCTGATATCTTTATATGCCAGGTAAATAGACATCTGATGTTTTACTTCAATATCAGATAATTTGTTAAAAAGCTCTTTGACTTTTTCATGTTTTGCCTCTTCTTCCATGGTAACATAGAACTCGCGCAATCCTTGTTCAAGGGAATATGCGACTTTTAACACATCCAACGGTTCCTCTTTCCCGCTGAAAAGATTCATTCCCAGATCTTGCGGGCCGACCGCTGTTTTTGCGTTCCAGGCCTTTATCCCACCGGAAACATTAAACACTTTTTTAAAACCCTTTCCTGCAAGCATTTGCGCAGCTACACGGCTGCGTCCCCCAACGGCTCAATAGACCAGAGTGGGTTTTTCAGGATCAAGCTCATCCAATCTGTCCGAAAGTTGGGGCAAAGGAATCAGGGTGGCGCCTGGAATGTGGCTCACCCGGTACTCCGAAGGCTGTCTTACATCCAGTATTGTTATCTCTTCTCCCGGATGCTGAGAAATATATGCCTCTGCTTCTTTAAAATCCAAAGACTCGGCCGGTGTAAAAAACTGCATCCATTTCATGCCAACTCCTCCTTTTTTTGGTTTTGTCTCCTATTGCCCTGATTTACGATCTCTTATATACGAGTTTTTCATCGTTTAAAACAAAATATATTTATGTGAAACAGTATAAAGCCCGTACCATATCAGTCTCACTTTTTGACCGGACCTGTTGCCACCGCATAGAATAAGGCACTCTCTTTATTAAGATCAAAAAGGTTTTGAGCCTCTTCATCGTACAGTGCACCAATCCCGCAACATCCAAGTCCCAAACCTGTTGCGGCAAGATAAATTCTCTGGGCAATTCTGCCTGACTGCATCAGAAGATAACGGTAACCCCTGGACCCAAAATTTTCTTCAAGACCTGCCAAATTAGCCATGAATAAAAAATTAATGGCTGCATTTGCTATCCATCTCTGATCCAGGCAGACCTGTGACAGGCGTTGTTGAAATTGTCCTTTCTTCATTAGCAAAATTGATGGCCGATCCATGGAAAAGAGATAAAAACCATCCTCTATATCGGAAACATTCTGGCAGGAAATCCCCAATGCCAGATGAGGATCAACCTTGCCCGCTTGATCCGCTTGCGACCCAAACAGGCTCGACGCCAGATTAATCAGAGCAATCGCCCTATTCCTATCAAGTTCTTTGGGAATAAAATTTCTTTTGGAGCGTCGACGAATGACCGTATCCACATAATTGATCTTAACACGCTGACCTTTGAATTCTGTAAGATCAATGGTCTTTTGTGGCTGACCTTTTACTACCTGTATATTTTGAGGATGGGCAGCATTGTCATAAAAGGAAACTTTACTAAGGTCATATATCTCCTGCAACAAAGGATAAGATGTTACGGCGGGCAAACGCTTTTCTTCTTGGGCCTTCGGTCCTATCAGATCGGGTCCCGTTTCAATCAGATTTTTTAAATTATGTTTATCCTGCCCTACGTGCACGCATGCCAGGGGGACTTCCTTTGTATGGCCAAGGGATAAAAACCGTGACACCTTTTCATCATCAAAATCGTAATCAATTGAAAAAAACCGGCCTAAAGCCCTTACAGCAAGGGCTATATTTTCTATCAGGTGGCCGGAATCCAGTAGAATATACCGAAAAGCCCTTTCCCTGTACTTCCAGGAGCTATTGAAAAATTCCCCTGTAATGATGAACGAAAAAGAAAGCTCATTTTTTCCCTGTGCCGGATGTTCTCCTCTTTGTATCAACCCGAGAAACCCTTGTATCATGTCGCAGTAATACAAACCCGTCTCAAGACCATCCATGCGCCTGACTGCAACATAAAGATGGCAAGGATACAATCCACCAGCCGAAGGAGCGGTTCTGAAATAAAAAGGGATCCCATTGGCAGCATAACCTGTTCGTGTTACCCCATAGGATAAAAGCAATATATCAGATAGTGTAGGCAGGCGAAACGGCCTGCCTATTTCTGCCCGATCCGGCTGGGTAAAGATGGAATTCAAATCAACATCTATATTTGAAAGATCTTTTGTAAGATCAATTTTCTTTATAAAATTGTATGATTTAACCGGGTCAGGATAATTCTTGAAATCAAGATAATGCGGCTTTATCCCGTGCCGTATATATTTTGTTGCCCAATGATACTCTTTGGCATTGGTAATCCTGTCATCCATTATTGTTCAAGCCTTCTGTATCCTGTAATCGTTCACAGATGTTGCATATGTTTGTGATCAGGGTGGCCAGCTTATAGCTTTCTGCTATACGGGTTGTCCCGATCACCTGCAAATGAGGTGCCTATGAACGATTATTCTTAATCTAACAAAATTTCCCTTATAAGTTTTAACTTTTGATTTTCATTTGAAATCAGATCATTTACGGCTCTATCTATCAATGTAACGTGATCTTTTTCTTTCGATTTGGAAATTTTGAAATTTGTAGGGATTTTATTGAGTTTCTTTCTTAGATCCGAATCTTTTACATCGTCAAATTTGATATGCCAAAATTCTACGGTATTATCTTCCTCAAATTCATCTATTAGAACTTTTCTATTTGATTCAAGGAGGCTGTCAAATGAATCCATCATATTCATGTCCATCACATAACTAAATAAAGATCGCGGATCATATTCCTTATTGTCTATACCTTTGGCTTCCACATGGGAATCTACAAGAATTACAATGACTTTTTTGTATTTATTCCTGTTTAAGGCTATCACCTTCTTTAGGCTTTTTAAACCAAGGTTATCTGAATTTCCGCCATCAAAAACATGTACATAGCGCCTGTTGCAATAATCCCTTAATGTCATGTAATTGAAAACAGCCGGAAAAGCGGCTGAAGCCATTACTGCTCTGGAGATCTTGTAACGGTTGATGTTGGAATTCAGTTGAGATTTAAAGTCTTCATATGTAAAAGTAAATACTTCGCCAAAATCCTTGGAAAATCCATCACAATCGTTTCTTTTTTCTGTCGCATCAGTAGCATTTATGATCAAATAGGGGCGTTCCGGGTTGATATCTCGAAATCTGAGATCGTAACCAAAGGTACGTCTATCGTACAAATTATCTGAAAAAGTTTGGGCCATAATGTCCGATCGATCGTAAGAAGTAAACCAGTATTTGAGAACATTTGTCGGCCAAAACCAGTTCCCTATCCATTTGTAAAGATAATTGCGCTCCATGAGTCGCTTTACAGTCCTTTCATCCCATGGCCGATTCGATCTGACTTTGTATTGTGATAATCTTTGTAATTTTTCAATACATTCATCATCTCTTTGATCAGAAAGCGATTCGGAAAGCTCTTGTGCCTCCTTAGGCTGCATAGGACCCTTAAAGCCAAGAAGTCTGTTATTTTCAGAATACCTAACTTTAGTCTTTAGCGACGAAGATAGCTGCGAATAGTTAACTGCTCCCTTAATGGGAACCGTTATAAATCCTTCGGGATCCATAGAAATGCAGTAATAGGCCGCCGGCAGCGAACCTCCCGAGACTGAAGAAATGAGATCAATTTCTTTTAAAAGGTCAATATCTTCAAAAACATCCTGCAGTCGAAGCATCACGGATCCGGAAAAATAAGCTGCCCTGCTGCCCCCACCTGACAGTGCAAGCAGCATAAGCACATTTTTATTCCCGCGGTCTTCTTTGATCTCAAAGGATGCCCTGCCACTATATACCTCACCGGCAGCAATTCGTTTGTTAGTATATGCAAATGAGGTACAACCTGACAAAAGTATAGCAAGAAGCCATATGGTTAAATTTTTCATCACATCTCCTTCCTTTTCTGTGGTAAATAAGGGGTCAGGGAATTTATTCCCCAAGACCTTGTTGGTAAACCGTCAGTGTTTTATTGATTGCCGGCGGTTCGCCCAGAGATTATAAAACTGGAGTTATAATTTTGTGTTTAATTTTTCATACCTTATGCAAGCTTCTTTGTTTCCCAAATCACAGGATTTCTCCAAATCATCCAACGCATTTTCAAAATCATTATTATGATAGTTCGTACCGGCCCTCTCAAGATATGCTCCTGCGTGATCAGGTTCCAGCTCAAGAAATTTATTCCAGTACTCAAGTATTGCGTCCCACTGTTTATTTCTTGCGAGCATATAATCCACCATTCGATAGGACTCAAAATGATGAGGATTGATTTCTATGGCACGATTAAAATCTGATAATGCTGATTCAAAATCTTCGATTTCATGAAACGCGAGACCGCGCCAGTAATAGGATTCAAAACTATCCCCATCAAATTCAATGGACAGATTATAATTGGCAAAAGCCTCATCCATATCTTTTTTAAGTAATTTATAACCTTTACTTAAAAGCTTTTTAGATGCCCACTCTTTCCATTTTTTTGTTGAAGGGTCACCGGGTTTTAACAGTTTTGCTGTATGCAGGTCTTCCAGGGAATCAGTATAGTCACCTTTCGCGAAATATATCCTAGACCGCATTCGATAAACTTCATCTATCACAGGACGAAGTTCAATACACCGATTAATATCTTCAAGAGCGCGATCATAATCTTTTAAATCAAAATGATAAATCTTTGCCCGTTCATAAAAAAATGACCAGTGATCACCATATATAAGGGCTTTGGTTAAAAGATCGATTGCTTTTTTATATCTCTTACTTCTTCTATTAATCCGACCCTGATCATAATATATTAAGCCATATAACGCTGTAAGCTCCGGATTGATATCTGAATACCTTTCAGCTTCTTTTGCAATTTCTTCTATCTCTTTATAGCTTCCACCCCATCGCGGTTGTTTTGCCCATGCAGCGGTGTATCTGACAAGAAAAGAATGGGGAAATAAGGCAATGGCGTTTTTAATAACTTCATCTTCAGCTCCATTATTTCCGGTAGCATTATAGATATTGATTAATATTTTATAGCCAACCATTAAATCAGCATTGATCTCAAGTGCGGTTTTAAGATTTTCCTCTGCCTTAGAAAAATGAAATCGCATCCCTTCAAATTGTTCTTCGGATGTGTCTTTTGAAAATCTATAGCCCCTGCTTTCCCATCCTTTTGCACAAGAATAGTGGGCAAGGGCAAGATAGGGCTGGTATTTTTCAGGAAAACGGTTTACCCATTTTATAAAGAATTCTTCGTACAAAGGATCGGTGACATAAAAGGTTTGATAGGCGTCATAAACCTTATATTCATCGGTTTGATCTTCCTTGAAAATATGTTGATATTCTTCCAAAACAGCATTTAAGCGTCCAAATTCTTCATTTTTCAACATATCCCTAAGGTTAACTATTTTTGACAAGTCGATGGTTTCTTTGGGTTCTCGTAAAACCGGAAGGTCTTCCGATGGCCGTGTTGATTCATAAGTTTTACCGCCAAATATCTGTTTTAGATAGGACCGTGGGTTAATATATTTAACGGCTGCAATCGCTGATAATACAAGCACCCCGATAATAATAATACTTAAAACGATAGAGGTGAAAATACTGCTTTCTTTTCTATTAAACTGATTTTCATGATCAACAGGTTCCAATTTCCTAGCATCCTTTTTATAAAGTGAGACCTTTGAAAAATAGTAATTTTCGAAGTCTGCGTTTATCTGAAAAAATCTTAAAAATTGATGTGATTAGACAATCATATCAGAAAATGACAATAAATCAAGTCGTTATGAAAGAGGAACCATTTTTTCTGTTCAAAAAAACTGCTTTTTAATCATCATCTTCATCGGTGTAATTTCGTTTTTTAATTAAAAACCGGATAAAACCGATGACTGTCAACAAAGCCCCGGCAAGAAACAGGATCTCATAAACATGACCGGCAAGAAAGATAAGCCAAGTGTTCTGCCTGCGCTGCTGCCTGATCCACTTGTTTTCAATTTCTTCCGGCGACGCATTAATACTGGCAGAAAACGCCGTTTGAATCTTATTTCCCTTTTGCATCCGTTGTAAAATTTCGAATACCTTTTTGTCGCCATATCTTTCCGAGATAAAGGTGACAAAACTCCGGCTTTCTTCATAGGCCAGCATCAGGTTATTTTTATCGTCAGGAAAGCTGTATTTCAGATTTCTTAAAGGTATGGATTTACCAGAAAGCAGCGCTTCTTCAAAAAAAGATCGCTGCGGTGCTTCCAGCAATTCCCCTACACCTTCACTGAGCCATTGAGCCACTCCTTCATCAAGCCACCGTGGCAGATGTACACTTTTTATATGATAATGAAGAATCAGGTGGATCATTTCGTGTTTTAGAATGTGATCCAGTCGATGAGGACGGATGTACAACCTGGAGCAGTCAATGACGATCAGGTTTTTATCCGGTGCCGCAAAGGCAACGATAAACTTATTTTGGGTGAGTTGTTTAAAATATACTTTATCCTGAATGAGGAATACTGTGGGCTTAAATGGCATCTCCCAGCCAAGGGTTTTTTTAAGATTCGATTTGATACGTGGATATATATCAATAACGTCTTGGGCAATATCTTTTAAAGGAGGCTCAAACCGAACCATCAATTCAGAACCCGGATAAGATTCTAGTTGAATTGCCAAAAGCGGTTGTCCCACCGGTAGAAAAAGGATGACTAAAGAAATAAAGAGGATTTTCTTAAGGCTATATTTTATCAAGGTGTGAGTACCGACCTTGTGTGGTTTTTTCAGCATGTTTAACGGATTGACTTTTGCACAGTTGAAAAAAATGACAGCCTGTTTAAAAATTATACATTTACTGGATTTATGAATAAAAAGCCATGTAATGTCAATAAGTATTGATCCCAACGCCACAAGTTACAATAAGCCGGATAACTAACAAACCGCTTTTTTACTTTTCTAAAATTATCTAAACAACCATGATCAAATTGATGGGTGGTGATGAAAAATAAAACCTCTGTCTTGATTTAATCAATTGCAAAAGCATGCGAAAGAATTAAGTTCGATCTATTGCTTGTATCAGACTTTCAAAACCGGAAGACATCATCCCGACTACGCTCATCTGCTGAAAGATCAATCCATCGACATTTACGCATGATTAACCGATTATTATTGAAATATTAGATGGTTATATGTGTTTGTTCCAAACTTTATAGTTGACACTTCATGCGACTTTGATCTATAAATTAGCTCTTAAGGAATCACCGCAGACAGGCATCAAGTCGATTGGGGATTTCACTCAACCTTTCCGAACTTTCTACTTTGCCATCGGATATATTTTTTACGGGTTCATCAAAATAGAATCATGGACAATCATTTGAAATTCAATTTGCCTAAGGGGTATAAGGAGCAGCAATTGATCAGCCAATTGGCCGATCAATACACCATCAAAAAAGAGCCTGCTGTTTTTGAGAGTTTAACCTTTTTTGATACGTTTGACTGGCGTCTGTTTAATAAATCACTCGTTTTGTATCAGTCAGGCAACAAACTGTTTTTGCGCAAACTGACAAAAAGTGAAATTTTACATACAGTTGAAATCACCTCTTTATCCGGTTTTATATGGGATTTCCCTGATAGTAAATTAAAAAACCATCTGATTCCAATTATAAAAATGCGAACACTTTTAAAACTTGCTAAAGTAGATTCCCGGTCAACGACTTACCGTATTTTAAAAAAAAAAAAAAAAACCATCTGATGCCAATTATAAAAATGCGAACACTTTTAAAACTGGCTAAAGTAGATTCCCGGTCAACGACTTACCGTATTTTGAACCGAAACGAAAAAACAGTCGCGCGATTAGCGTTTGAAGAGATTCTACCGTCTGGTGAAAAAGATGCTCCGTCCCGGCCTGCGTATTTATGGTTGAAACCTGTAAGGGGATATACAAAATATTATCAAAATCTG